>ERZ773242.5-NODE-5-length-255437-cov-24.095351_pt1 | contig 255437 bp, 261 predicted proteins | sample MGYA00511077_ERZ773242 | MGnify/ENA primary metagenome ERZ773242 (study PRJEB29015, sample SAMEA2737754) | human gut metagenome | biome: human gut; feature: human-associated habitat; material: faeces | place: China | collected 2012 ... | reverse complement strand
TATGCATGGGATACAACAATAGCATTTTTACAAAAAGTAAATAGTGATTATGGAAGTAGCTCAGAAGAAGGAAATTATTATGATACAACATTTTCATATACAGATATAACAGGGGCAACTAAAACAAAGGCAAGTGATTCAGAAGTATTAGTTCCAACAGGACAAACAACCCCAGTATGTAATATTTATGATATGGGAGGAAATGTTTGGGAGTGGACGACTGAGTCCTATTCGAGCACGACCTATCCTTACGCTAAGCGTGGAGGCCGTTACAGCGGCGATTTCGCGAGTGGTCCTGCCGGTAGTCGCTTTTTCGATTCTGACGATGCCAACGCTAGCTATGGTTTCAGGCTCACTTTATTTATGTAGACCTGAGCCCTGTATGCTCTAATTATAACACAATGATAACTAGAGCCCAGAGTAACAAGTTTGAAAAGGGAAAATGCTCCCGCCCTTAACAAGGAGCAAAACTAGAAAATGTAGAGAAGGTAGGAGGCGTTCTGAGTCTTGGCAAAGCCGAGAGCTTGAACGCCTCTAGTAGATTAATCTTTGCCCCATAAGGCAAAAAATAAAGGAGATGCTTCCATTTCCTTTAATTTTTTTATTATTGAATTCCATATTTTTCTCTGAATTTTGCTGCTCTTCCACCTGTTGTTTCCCTTTTTAAGTTACCTGTCCAGAATGGATGGCATTTTGAGCAAACATCAACTTTGATATCTTTCTTTGTTGATCCAGCTTTTATAACATTACCACATGCACATGTGATTGTTGTTTCTGCATAATTTGGATGTATTCCTTCTTTCATTGTATTCACCTCTCCCTTTTTTAATAAAAACTGCTAAATACTATAATAACATAATTGAATTATATTTTCAAGTATTAATTTATTTTTTTTATAATGTATTTTCATTCTTTTGATGTTCTTCCATGTATTGAATAGAACTTTGCATTTCTTCTTTTAACGAATACCTTTTTACTATTTTAGATACTACATTAAATAAGCATGCAACAATAAGAATTACTAACAACAATTTTTTCCATATTTTTGCCATAATTTTTTCTCCTACATCAAAAACTACAATAATATTATACTATATTTTTAGCTTTTGTCAACCAGTTCTGGTTCAAAACCATTACGATTTAGCCAAATTTAATTGTCAATATTCTTGATATTTTTCATTTTTTATTGTAAAATAAATTGAGAAAAAAGTTGAAAAATGGAGAATATTAGAAGGTTATGGAAATGCAAGAAAAAATTAGCGAACAAAAAATATATATAGAAAAAGTACGAAAATTAAACGAAGGAAAAAATCTAAAATACATAGTTTTAACAATGGGATGCCAGCTAAATGAAAACGATTCAGAGAAAATTTCTGGAATGCTTGAAGAGATGGGATATTCTAAAACAGATAAGATTGAAGATGCAAATGTTGTTGCTTTTAATACTTGTTGTGTCAGAGAAAATGCAGAAGATAGATTGTTTGGAAAATTAGGAGAAGTTAAGAAATATAAAGAAACCAATGGTACTATTATTGCTATTGGTGGTTGTATGATGCAAGAAAAACACATTGTCGATAAATTGAAACACAGTTATCCATTTTTCGATATTGTATTTGGAACACATACTCTTTATAAGTTTCCAGAAGATGTCTATAATGCTATTGTAAATGGTAAGCAAATTGAAGATATAATAGATATAGACGGAGAAGTTATAGAAGGACTTCCAATAAAGAGAGACGATAATATTAAGGCTTCTGTTGCAATTATGAATGGTTGTAACAATTTCTGTACATATTGTATAGTTCCTTATGTTAGAGGAAGAGAAAGAAGCAGAAAAGCTGAAGATATTATTGCAGAGATTAAATGTTTGGCAAAAGAAGGTTACAAAGAAATTACTCTTTTAGGACAAAATGTTAATTCATACATGAGAGTTGAAAGAGAACAAAATCTCGCAACTGGAGAGATTGATTCTTTTGCAAAGCTACTTAGAGAAGTAAATAAAATAGATGGAATAGAAAGAATTAGATTTATTTCGCCTCATCCAAAGGACTTTACAGATGATGTAATAGAAGCAATACGTGATTGTGAAAAGGTATGCAAAATAATACATCTACCATTACAATCTGGAAGTACAGAAATATTAAAAAGAATGAACAGAAAATATACAAAAGAACAATATTTAGCTTTGGTAGAAAAGATGAAAGCTAGAATTCCGGGAATAGTACTTTCAACAGATATAATAGTAGGATTTCCAGGAGAAACAGAAGAGGATTTTGAAGATACTCTTGATGTTGTAAGCAAGGTTCACTTCGAGCAAGTTTATATGTTCATATATTCTAGAAGAGTTGGAACTCCGGCAGATAAAATGGAAAATCAAGTTCCAGATGAAGTTAAACATGAAAGATTTGATAGATTAAAGAAACTTGCAGAGAGTCAGATTGCAGGAAACAATCAAAAATATGTAAACACAATACAAAAGGTTCTTGTTGAGGGAAAAAGTAAAACAAATGAAAACATGCTTACAGGCAGAACCGAGACAAATAAAGTAGTAAATTTTGAAGGTACAGATGATATGATTGGAAAAATAATAAATTTGAAGATTGTATCTGAACATATGTGGTATTTAAAAGGAGAAGTATAGTTAAAAAAATTGTAATTATTTTTTAACAATGAAAGGAAGAAAAATAAATGGCAGAATATTCACCAATGATGCAACATTATCTTGCTACAAAAGAAAAATATAAAGATTGTATATTGTTTTATAGATTAGGGGACTTTTATGAGATGTTTTTCGACGATGCAGTTAATGTATCTAGAGAGCTTGAACTTACACTAACAGGAAAAGACTGTGGACAAGAGCAAAGGGCTCCGATGTGTGGAATTCCGTACCATGCAGCAGAATCATATATTGCAAAATTAGTTCAAAATGGACATAAAGTAGCAATTTGTGAACAGTTAGAAGACCCAAAACTTGCAAAAGGAATTGTTAAAAGAGATGTTATAAGAGTTGTAACACCAGGAACTGTAACAGAATCTAATTTACTAGAAGAAAAAAGAAACAATTTCATAATGAGCATATTCAAAAAGGGAATATTTTTCGGAATAGCAGTTTGCGATATATCAACAGGAGATTTCTATTCGGCAGAAATAAAGGAAGAAAATAATTTTGAGAGATTATTAGACGAAATTTCAAGATATTCTCCATCTGAAATAATTGCAAACGAGATGTTGTATGATTGTGGTGAAGAAATAAGCAAAATAAAAGAACGTTTTGATGTATATATTTCTACTGAAGATGAGGAAAAATTTAGCGAAGAAACAGAAGAAATATATATGCAATATGCGCTTAGTGATGATAAAGGAAACATCATAAAAGACCTAGAAAAAAGACCGTTTGCAGTTGCTGCAATAAATGGACTTATAAAATATATTGAAGATACTCAAAAAACAAAATTGGAACACATAAATAAGATTACAATTTATACAATTACAAAGTATATGTCATTAGATATAAATGCAAGAAGAAACTTGGAACTTACAGAAAAAATGAGGGATAAGTCTAAAAAGGGAACTCTTCTTTGGGTATTGGATAAAACAGCAACATCAATGGGAGGAAGGCTTTTAAGAAGATGGATTTCAGATCCATTGATAGATGTAAAAGAAATAAATAACAGGTTAGAAGCGGTAAAAGAGTTTAAGGACGACATTATATTAAGAGGAGAACTTTCATCAAGTTTAAAAGGTGTATATGATATAGAAAGACTAGCTGGAAAAATATCTTATGGAAGTGCTAATGCAAGAGACTTAAATTCTTTAAAATCATCTGCAAGTAAGTTACCAGAAATAAAAAATATGCTTGCAAATGCTAAGTCTGGAATGCTTAGAAAAATATATGATGACCTAGATACATTAGATGATATCTTCAAATTAATAGACAAAGCAATAGTAGACGAACCACCAATATTAATAACAGAAGGTGGGATCATAAAAATGGGATATAGCCCAGAAATTGATGAACTAAAAACTGCTATGATAGACGGCAAGACTTGGCTCGTACAATTAGAGGCAAGAGAAAGAGAAGAGACTGGAATAAAAGGTTTAAAAGTAGGATATAACAAGGTATTTGGTTATTACTTAGAAGTAACGAAATCATATTTATCACAAGTTCCAGACAGATATATAAGAAAACAGACTCTAACAGGTGGAGAAAGATACATTACAGAAGAGCTAAAAGAACTTGAAAGCAAAGTTTTAGGAGCAGAAGAAAAAGTTGTAGCACTAGAATACAAAGCTTTTTCAGAAATAAGAGAACACATAAAATCTCAAATACAAAGATTACAAAAGTCTGCAATGGCAGTATCACAATTAGATGTTTTATGCTCATTTGCACAAGTTGCAGAAGATTTTAATTACTGTATGCCAGAAGTAGATGATAGTGGAATTATAGACATTAAAGATGGAAGACACCCAGTAATAGAAAAAATGTTACCGAGTGGAGCGTTTGTTGCAAATGACACATATCTTGATAAAGAGTCAAACAGAGTCTCAATAATAACAGGACCAAACATGGCCGGAAAATCAACATATATGAGACAAGTTGCATTAATTACATTAATGGCTCAAATTGGTTCGTTCGTACCAGCAACATCGGCACACATCGGAGTGGTTGATAAAATCTTCACAAGAGTTGGTGCATCAGATGATTTAAGCATGGGACAGAGTACCTTCATGGTAGAAATGATGGAAGTTGCAAATATTCTAAAAGAAGCAACGGCAAACAGCCTGGTTGTACTAGATGAAATAGGAAGAGGAACATCAACATATGATGGACTTTCGATAGCTTGGGCAGTTGCAGAATACATAGAAAACAAAGAAAAATGCGGAGCAAAAACATTGTTTGCAACACACTATCATGAATTGACGCAACTAGAAGATACACTAGAAGGTGTAAAAAATTATTCGATTGCTGTAAAAGAAAAAGGAGAAGATATAATCTTTCTAAGAAAAATAATCCCAGGGGGAACAGATGAAAGCTATGGTGTACATGTCGCACGTTTGGCAGGAGTTCCAAAGGCAGTAACTCAAAGAGCAAATGAGATATTAAAGAAAATAGAAAGAAAAAATGTGCTTGTAAACAAGGCACAAGAAAAAGAAGATAAAAAGCAAGTATCAGGGCAATTAGACTTATACAATTTCAGACTTGCAGAAATAGCACACGAATTAGATAAAGTAAATGTAAATGAACTAACTCCTATAGAGGCTTTAAATACGCTTGTTAAGATAAAAGAAGAAATTAAGGGGTAACTAATGAGTAATAAAATTTTAAATAAATTGAATACAATAGCAGCTAAAGGTTATAAGTTTTTTATAGCCCTAGTTGCTATCGCTTTTATATTTTTAAGTTTTATAATTGCATATATAGCAAAACAGAAATATACTGTAACGACCATTGCAGTTGCTGAACCATACATAAATAATAATGCACAGAAGATAGAGGGAAATAATTTAGAACAGTTGAAATCTATTATAGAAGAAAATACAAAAGACATTATAAGAGAAGAGCTGTATACAGAAGATATAGACTTAGAATTTACAACTGTATATGTAAAAAGTGATAAATTTGAATTAGGAACTATTCAAATTGAACAAGAAGGAAGAGATGGAAAGCAAGTTATTACGAGAAAAAAGACTTTTGTAAATGATGAATTAATAAGTGATAAAGCCGTTGGAAACCAAATATTAAAGCCGGCAGCAGATAAAATTGTAGCAATTGGAACAAAACAAAAAGTGAGTGACTCTGCGGTGAGTTCATCAAACGCTTTAAACTTCAATATGAGTTTGAACAAACCGAGCGGACTATCATTGGCACAATTTGAAAAAATATTTGCCAATAATACAAATGATAAAAAGGGAATAATGAAAGACAATGCAAAATATTTTTACTATGCAGAACAGCAGTATAATGTCAATGGCATATTTTTAGCAGCGGTTGCTATACATGAAAGTAATTGGGGAACATCTGCGATGGCACAAAATAAAAAGAATTTATTTGGATATGGAGCATATGACAGGGCTCCATCTGAGAATGCATATTCTTTTGGAACATATGCAGAGGGAATAGATATGCTTGCAAGAGTATTTGCAAAATATTATTTAAATCCAAAAGGAACAGCTATATATAATGGAGAAGTTGCTTCTGGAAATTACTATAATGGATCTACATTAACAGGTGTAAATACAAAATATGCCTCTGACAAAAACTGGGCAAATGCAGTTTATAAGTGGATGCAATATTTATATAATAAATTTTAGTTAAAATAATAAAAAATAGTAAGATTTTTTCTTGCTATTTTTTTCATTCTAGTGTAGAATATTAGATGTAATTTATATAGAAATAAGAATAAATAAAGGAAGAGGGATAATTAAATGAAAAAAGTAATAGCAATCATATCTATCTTGTTTTTATTAATGGGATGTACATCTGTTTACGCAACAAGTCAAGTTAACGAAGTAGCTCAAAGTACAACTGGAAAAATAATTGAAATAAAAGATAAAGAATTGAAAACGTTAGAAGAATACAAAGAAGCTTATGGTTCTGATGCGTATGGATTAACAGCGTTTTTATTAAATAAAATAAGAGTTTATAGTATTCCATTTGGTTTTGTGGCTATAATAATAGCAGCAATTTATCAATACATAATTGGGCTAAAAAAATTAGACGTAAGAGATAAAGGTTTTGCTTTAATGATTGCAAGTGTTACAATAGTAGTAATATGCCAAGTATTGCCACTTGTATTTGCAATAGTAGTAAAAGGTTGGAGGGGTTAAACTAATGAGAGTTTTATTCGCAGTAAATAATGAAAAGATTTCAGAGGCTATCACAAAAAAATATCAGTCTATGTACAAAGAAATAATTTCAGGGAAAAATGTGTATTTTTTCAACGCGATAATAAAAGAGTTACAAAAGGATAAGTCTTATGACAGAATAGTTATAGGAGAAGATTTGGAACCTTATGCAAATAATAATTATGAGGTTATAGATAATTTCTTATATGATAAATTAGATAGTATAAGTGATGAAGCTTCTAATAGCAGAGAAGGAGATATTCCTATTATTTTAATTGCAACAGATAGACGTGAAAGACGTGATTCATTGCTTGCAAAGTTGTTTAGTATGGGAATCTATAATGTCCTTATAGGACAAGATAGAAGAATTGATAATGTATGTAAACTTATCAATATGCCACGTACTAAAAAAGAGGCTAAAGTGTACTATGGTATAGATGGAGAAGAAGTAGAATATACAGATTCAAACATGGATACTGTAAAAGAAGAGGAAATTCAGCACATATTAAATCACTATAAAAAATTAGGAAAAAATGAAGACTTATATGTAAAGAGTTTTGAAGAGATCGCTGAACAATATACAGACACTCAGCTTAAATTAATTACAAAATATTTGCCACTGAATGTTAGAGCTGTTCTTGAAGAAAGATGTCCAAAATATCAACAGGTTATGATTGGAAGCGTAAAAAATCAAGTTGCGGCTAAGGGAAAAGCAGGAAAGAAAATTACTACAAAAAATATAGAGAGTAAGAATGTAAATAAAATTGAACTTATTGATAAAGAATTACAAAAAGCAAAACTTACAAAGCCGGTAGTAATTCCATCTGCAATAAATATGCAAAATGTAAAAAAAGCATATACTACAGCAAAACAAGATAAATTAAATTCAATGAATTCTACAATACCTAGTGTAGAACGAAATAGTAGTACAATGCCAAGAATTGAGCAAAGTAATGATGCTTTTTCATCATTATTTGACGAAGAACCAGAAGATGTTCAACCAAATATTCAAAACAATCCTGTACATGAATATGTAGAACCTAAGTCAATTGAACAAGAATATGTACAACCAATAACATTGCAACAAGGCAATACAAATTTGAAGCTTCAACAGTTCGGACAAGATACAAATACAATGCCAGAAAATGAAGAAAGTAATCAAACTGAACCAGTTCAACCAGTAAAGAAGGGGCGTGGAAGACCAAGAAAAGAAAAAACACCTGAAGAAATTGCTATGGAAGAAGCAAAAGTAAAAAAAGGCAGAGGTAGACCTAAAAAGATAGTTGAATCAGAGGAAACAGTTGAGCCAGAAGCTGTTACATTGCCAGAGACTGAAGAAGATAATGATATAAATCTATTTGATTTAAACAATCAAGTATCTTCAAATGTTCAAGAACAAAATTCAGATGATGTAATGCTACCTGGATTTGAAGATGAAACTCCAGCACCAAAGTTTGAACAACCAGTAGAGAATAAGCCTGTTGATTTCTTTAAAAGAGATTTTAACAATGATTTATTTGAAAACAATGAAATGCCTCAATTACCAGGTATGGAGAGCTTTAACAATAACAAAATTGTAGAACCTCAGGAGGAAAATAAGCCTGAAGAGAAGAATGAATATGAAGAAAATGGCGGATACCTAGGCGGAGATTTGCAACAAAATAATACTCAAAATTTAACTAATAGCGAGATGAACAATTACAGTAATTCGTTTGAATACTTCAATAAAAATAATCAAATACAAGGTTCAAATTCTATTAATACTGTTGCAAATAGTATTCAAAATGAAAACACAGCAACATCTAATTTAGTAACAAGCGATTGCAAAATTGTATCATTTGTTGGAACATCAAAAAATGGAACATCATTCTTAGTAAATAATCTAGCGGTTTTATTATCTAATAAAGGAATAAAAACAGCAATATTGGATTTAACAAAAAATAAAAATGCATATTACATTTATACTCTAAACGAAGATGCATTAAGAGAAAAGTCCTTTAGATGTATTGATGGACTTAGAAGTGGTGTGGCAGATGGCATTCAAGTAAGTAAAAATCTTACTGTATATACTACATTGCCAGGTGAAAATCCAAGTATAGATGATTATGAAAACATATTAGATACATTATCTAAAAATTATTCTTTAGTATTATTGGATTGTGATTTTGACACAAATTTCAATTATTTTGCAGAATCACATGAGATATATTTAGTACAAACATATGATATTCTTACAATTCAACCATTAACGGCTTTTTTAAATGAATTGAAATATAAAAATATATTAAATCCAAATAAATTAAGAATAGTAATAAATAAAACACTAAAATTAAGAAAGTTAACCGACAAAATGGTTATAGGAGGAATTTCTTGTTATAATGATCCAGCATCAACATATATAAATACACTGTTTGATAAAGATAATGTAAAGTATACAACAATCCCATTTGAAGATCAAACTTATGGTAGATATTTAGAGAGATTAGTAGATTGTGAAATATCGTTAAATGGGTATTCTAAAATTTTCTTAGACGCATTACAAAGATTAGGAGACATGGTATATCCTTTAATTGCAAATGAAAAAAATAAGACAAAACCAACAAAGAATTATAATGATTATAGTAAAAAGAATACAAAAACAAATTATTCATTTAATAGTAATATGAATGCAACATTAAATAAGATGAGAAATAATTTTTAAATAAACAAAATGAGGTGAAATTTTACAATGATGATAATAATAGTTTTATTACTAGTAGCAATAATAATAGGCCTAATGTTCTATAATATGTCAATACACAAAAAAATTGATTCTTTTAAGAACATAAACCAACAAATTACAAGTTTAAATGTATTACAAGATTTTATGGATACCATAAGTGAAACATCAAGTGTTGATGATAAGCTGAAAAAAATTAATGACATATTAATAGAAAAATATGGTATAAAATATTCAACCATTGTAGTTTATAATGGTGCGGAATTTGTAATAAGAGCCTCAAATGTTGCAGAAAAACATTGGGAAACATTGAAAAATTTGCAGTCAGAACCAGTTTTTGCAGATAGTATAGAAACGGGTATTCCAAAATACATTACAGTTGAAAAAGAAGGCGAAAAATTGCCTTATCAAAAAATGGAATTTGGAAGAGCAAAGGCAGCAATGTTCTTTCCAATATACATAGACAATGTTTACATTGGTTATTGGATAATAGAAGGAAGTACTCCTCATGAATTCGATAATGTGGATACTACAATATTAGAAGTTGTAAAAAATAATATTGTTGCTGTTTTAAAAACTGTAGAAAATCAATCTACAATAGAAAAAATTGTAAGAGATGACCAATATTCAGAATTAAAAACAGCAGAGTATTTATACACAGAAGGAAAAAATGTTATAGATAAATATTCTACATCAACTGTTTGCTTATTAAAAATAATCAATTTAGTTGAAATAAATGAAAAAATAAGCAGAAAGACAGGAGATAATGTAATAACACAAGTTTGTAGAGAAATAAAACAAAACTTATCACCAGAATATTTATTTGTGAGATATATGGGACCAAAATTTGCTATAGTTTTTTCAGGTGTTGACTTAGAAGCCGTTGAGGAGTTTATGAAAACAGTAAAAGAAAAAACGGAAGCTATAAAAATAGCACCTGCAGAAGACTATAAAGGAGATGAAACTGAGGTATCACCAAAATTAAATATTGCTCTTGCAAAATATTATAAAGGCACTGCTTTAGTTGGTGTTACACAAAAACTAGAAGAATATTTAGACACAGCTGATACATCAGAAAGTAATATAAATTATTTATAGGAGGTTTTATATGGTTACAGACGAAACTGTTAGTTTTAATGTTGAAAAAGAAAAAAATGAAAAAACTAGGGAAATTCTTAAAGAGGTATATAAGGCTTTAACTGAAAAAGGTTACAACCCAATAAATCAAATAGTAGGCTATATACTTTCTGGAGATCCTACATATATAACAAGCCATAATGGAGCAAGAAATTTAATTAGACAAGTTGAAAGAGATGAGCTATTGGAAGAAATGGTGAAAAATTATATTGGATTGGACAAGTAATATATGAGAGCTTTAGGAATAGATTATGGAGATGCAAGAGTTGGAATTGCTATAACAGACCCATTAGGTTATACGGCACAAGGGTTAGAAACAATTCATCATCAAGGAAATGATAAAATAGTTTTAAAGCGATTGGAAGAAATACTTGCTGAATATAATAACGAAATTGATACATTTGCAATTGGAATGCCATTAAATATGAATGGCACAAAAACAGAACGCGTAGAAGTTACAGAAAAGTTTATACATAAATTACAGTGTAAATTCAATAAAATAAAGATTGAAAGAATAGATGAAAGATTGACAACCGTAGAAGCACACAAAACAATGAACTTTTTAAATGTAAATAAACATAAAAAAAGAAATATAGTAGATACAATTTCAGCAGTATATATTTTGGAATCTTATATGAAAATGAAAAAAGATAATTGAATATAATTGACAAAAAATAAAATAATAGTATAAATAAAATGGTTTTAATTTTGTAGAAATACAAATTATAATAAAATTAATTTTGAAGGGAGAATAAAGTAATGAATGACGAAAACATAACAAACAATTCTGAGGAAGAATTATCAGACAACATAATAACTTTAACAGACGAAGATGGAAAGGAATCTAATTTTGAACTTTTAGATTTAGTTGAATTAGATAACGAAGAATACGTAGTTTTATTACCAGTAGATGACGAAGAAAGTGAAGAACCAGGAGAGGTAGTAATTTTAAAAGTTGAAGATTCAGACGATGACAGTGATGAAGAAACAGAATCATATGTTAGCGTTGAAGATGAAGAAACATTAACAAAAGTATTTGAGATATTTAAAGATAAATTCAAAAATGAATTTGATTTTGTAGACTAATAAAACACAAGAATATGGCTATTGAATTTTCTTCAATAGCCATTTTGTAATTGAAAATTAAATGCAAATAATTTATGCTTTGAGGAGGAAGAAAAATGCAAAAATTTAGTACATGGATGGTATTAGCTTTAGATGTAATGTTTTGGATATTTAGAATAATTGCAGCATATACAAGTTCTATGGGTATAGAATTTATGGTAAAGCCAATGGATATGAATATGGAAATAGCAATGATATTTTTAGCTTTAATATGTTTTGTGTTTATTGCAAAGAGAAAATTTTTAGGTTCTATTGTATATATGATTGGATATTTAGGCTATTTTGGTGTATATCTATTTAAAAATTTACAAGCAATGCAGGCCGGAACTGGAATGATGGACGATTATATAAATGTATTATTCTCTTTAGCAGGAGTTGCATTACCACTGTTTACTTTTTTTGATTTATTACTAGATAAAAATAGACAAGCCCATCCAACAGATAAAAAGACTGACTGGTTTTATAATAACAAGAAATATGATATGGAAAAAGACGAAAGAGCAGATAAGAACAACTATAGAACATTATAAATATCGGCTTGACATAAATTTTAAATTGACGTAATACTAAAAAAATGGTATAATAATTAATGTTTGAAAAACGCAAAAATATGAAAGGAGAACGCTTAGTACGTAATCATTTCACTTCCAAATAGCTAATATTTGGAATACAAACAAAAGAGGAGATTCTATATGGAAAAAGCAAACGATAGCAAAATTTTACGGGTAAACGGTGCAATTGCAACGGATAATTCGATTACTTTGATAACAAAAGTAAATGGAAAATGGTATGCAACGCGAGCTAAAGAAAATAATGGTGCTATTGCTTATGAAAATTGCAAGGCAAAAATTGAAGATAATGATGACTTAATCATAGACGAGATGAAGTCAAGGACTATTTCTGCCATTAGTATTTTTGTAATAGTAGTGTTAGCGTATCAGATTGCAGTTGTATTCAAAAATTTGATGTTTGCCACCATCGTAACGGCTTTGTGCATTGACAGTGTTGTGTGGAAAGGTTCAATACTGAAATACTTTAATAACTTTTGGAAAATAATTCATAAAAAAGAAAGAAGGAGAATGCATGCTGCAACACACAAAGTATTAAATGCTTATGAATTCCTAAAATCAGTGCCAAATACTGATGAGGCAAAGAAATATAGCAGTTTCACTGAAAATTGTGATGATGCTAAAAATAGCCTTGGAATTGTAACTTTACTTTTTATGTTCATGGCAGGTTGGATTGATGGACGGTTTATAACACCGGAAAAGACGCTTATGGTATATGGCATAGCTTTAATTGTTTATGCTGTCATCTTTAGATTTGGATTATACAAATTTGCAAGTTGGTATTCTTTAAAGAAACCGACTAGGCATCAAATATCTATGGCTATAGTTGCCCTGGAAGAACATTTGGAGTTAATTAAAAAGGTGAAAGAAGATGAAGACTGTATACTTGGAGATGAGAAGATAAAAGATATTTTCATTTCCTATGAGGAAGCAACTACAATTTGAGTGAACTAAAACATTATAGGTAAAACAGAAAGAGCAACGTATCAGCTATACGTAGCTCTTTCTGTTTATTTTAATTGATATGAAATTATATTATTACAGACATTATTTTAGAAATTAAGAACTATATAATCTACTTTTTGAAAATGAAGAGAAAATTCACTTTATAAAAATGGAGAAATATGGTATAATAAAAAATGATTGTATTATTGTGTTGTAAAAGGGAGAAATTAGTTTGTAGACTATATGTTCCATTTAATAAATCGAGAAAGGGCTGAAATTGACTATGAATAATAGTAAAAAAAATAATAGAGAAGAAACGAATAATGCTTCCTCAAGAGTATCAATATCATGGTACCATGGGCACTTGGCTCAGACACAGGAGGATCAATACGTGAACCAGCAGCATTTTGTGGAGTAGTAGGATTAAAACCAACTTATGGATTAGTTTCAAGATATGGATTAGTTGCATTTGCATCATCACTAGATCAAATTGGACCCATCACAAAAGATGTACGAGATTCAGCAATGTTATTAAATATAATAACAGGACATGATGAAAAAGACTCTACATCATACGATAGACCAAAAGATGATTATGTAGTAGCATTAAAAAATGATGTAAAAGGATTAAGAATTGGAGTACCAAAAGAATTCTTTGGAGAAGGAATACAAGATGATGTTAAAGAGCAGCTACAAAATGCAATAGAGACATATAAACAATTAGGAGCAAAAGTTGAAGAATGTTCACTAGACATAGCTGAATATGCTTTAGCAACATATTATATAATTGCATGTGCAGAAACAAGTTCAAATTTAGGCAGATTTGATGGAATACGATATGGATATAGAGCAAAAGACTTTACAAATCTAAAAGAATTATACAGAAAGTCAAGAACAGAAGCTTTCGGAGAAGAAGTAAAGAGAAGAATAATTCTTGGAACTTATGTATTATCATCAGGATATTATGATGCATATTATAAAAAAGCACAAAAAGTTCGTACATTCGTAAAAAAGCAATTTGATGAAAACTTTAAAAAATATGATGTATTATTAACTCCAGTAGCACCAACAACAGCATTTGAGATTGGATCAAAATCAAATAATCCAATTGAAATGTATCTAGCAGATATCTGTACAGTTTCAATAAACATCGCAAGTGTACCCGCAATCTCGATACCTTGCGGAGTAGATAAAAATGGAATGCCAGTAGGAATGCAATTAATAGGAGATAGATTCAGTGAAGCTAAACTACTAAATGCAGCTTACACATTTGAACAGAAAATACAATTTAAACAAAATCATAAACCAGAATTCAAAAAATAAAATGATTGGAGATAAAGATGAAAAAATCTGTAAAAATCATTGTGATTTGTCTTATAATTGTAGCTATATTTATAGCTATTGATATAATTAATAATAAAGTTGAACAAAATAATATAAACAATAATATAATAGATGAAACTACAAATAATATAAATGAGAATTATATAAGTAATGTAGTAAATAAAAATAATAAAGTAACTGATAACAGTTCAATAATTGAATGCAAAGAAAAAGTCAAGCAAATAATGAGCAAAATGACTTTAGAAGAAAAAGTTGGACAAATGTTTTTAGCAAGATATCCATCTTCAGGAGTAACAAATGAGATTGAAGATGGAAAACCCGGTGGCTATATTTTATTTGGAAGAGATTTTGATAATAAGACCAAAAGCAAAATAATTTCTGAGCTTGAAAACAATCAAAAAGCAAGCAAAATAAAAATGATATTAGGAGTAGATGAAGAAGGAGGAACAGTTGTAAGAGTAAGTTCCCATAAAGCATTTAGAAGCTCTAAGTTTTTATCACCACAGGAAATTTATAATAAAGGTGGAATAGATGCAGTATTGCAAGACTCAGAAGAAAAATCAGGATTGCTAAAAAGTCTTGGAATTAATATGAATTTAGCACCAGTTGCAGATATTACATCAAATACCAATGCATTCATTTATAAAAGAACTTTAGGACAAGATGTTCAAACAACAGCAAATTACATTGCAGAAATTGTAAAAAATATGAAACAGTCAAATATAATATCAGTACTTAAACACTTTCCTGGATATGGAGATAATGTTGATACACATACAGGAATAGCAATAGACGAAAGAACAATGGAAGAATTTGAACAAACAGATTTTATACCTTTTCAAAGTGGAATACAAAATGGAACTCCATGTATACTAGTAAATCATAATATAGTAAAATGCATGGATAGTACAATGCCAGCATCATTATCAAAAAATGTACATGAAATTTTAAGAAATAAATTAAACTTTACAGGAGTAGTTATTACAGATGACTTAGCAATGGATGCTGTAAAAAAATATGCAGAAAATAATGAAACAGCTGTGCAAGCTGTATTAGCAGGAAATGACATGATAATATCATCAGACTTTTTAGCACAAAAGCAAGAAGTTTTAGATGAAATAAATGCGGGAAAAATAGATATAGAATTGATAGATAATGCAGTAGAAAGAATACTATCAATGAAATATGCTTATGGAATAATAAGTGATTAATAATAGGAGGAAAAATAATGGCAAACTAGGATTATGAAGAGATAATTGGACTAGAAGTACATGCGGAATTATCAACAAAAACAAAGATATTTTGCTCATGTCCAACAGAATTTGGTGCTGATCCAAATACACATGTATGTCCAGTATGTATGGCAATGCTAGGAGCATTACCAGTACTAAATGAAAAAGTTGTTGAATATGCAGTAAAAGCAGGACTTGCAATAAATTGCTCAATATCACAAGATAGTAAAAATGATAGAAAAAACTATGCAATACGATTATCAGATTAATATATTGAAAATATAAGAAAAGAACTACCAGAAATGCCAGAAAGCAGAAAAGCAAGATACATTTCTGAGTTACACTTATCTGAAAAAGATAGCAACTATTTAACAAGCTCAAAAGCATTATCAGACATTTTTGAAAAAACAGGGAAAATATGCAAGAACTATAAAGCCGTATGTAACTGGTTAAATTCAGACATAGCTAGAATATTAAACGAAAAAGAAATCGAACCAGAACAGCTTCCATTTACAGCAGAACAATTATCAGAATTAGTAGAACTAATTGATGCAGGAACAATAAGTTCAAGCATAGGCAAAAAAGTAATACCAAATTGCAATTAGAAAATGCAAAAGTAGAAAGTCAAAAAGAGTTTCCTCAAGAACAAGAACTAAAAGATAAGCAGAGAAAACTTGATAGTATAAATGCAGAATTAAAAATTAATGATGATGACCATGAAATTTTAGGAGATGAACAAGAAGAATTAATAAGAAATTTAGATTCTGAAGAATTAAAAATAAAAAGCAATGAAGAATGGATAAGAAAATTTGAAAAGAATATGCATATTGATAAATTAGATAATATTATTATAAATGAATTAATAGAAGATATACAAGTTCATGATAATGGTAATATAAACATAATATTTAAATATCAAGATGAATTTATTCAAGCAATTGACTTTATAAAAACAAATAATTGTGTTATAATATAGAAAGTTGTATAAATTGAAAGATAGAATGGAAGTGAATAATATATATGGATATGTATCAAAAAAGAAAAATAAGAGCTGAAAAGAAAATGAAATCTGAAGATGAAAAATGGTTTCCAAAAATCTCGATATCATGGTATCCGGGACATATGGCTAAAACGATGAAGCAGCTTGAAACTGATTTGAAATTAGTAGATGTAGTAGTAGAAATACTTGATGCAAGAATTCCAGTTTCTAGTCAAAACCCTGAAGTTCAGAAATTAATAAAAAATAAGAAAAAAATTGTTGTGTTAAATAAGTCAGATTTAGCAAATGAAATTGAAAACAAGAAATGGCTTAAATATTTTGAGGAAAAGCAGATACCAGCAATATTATGCAATTCAAACAATGGAGAAGGCACAAATAAAATAATAAATAAATTAAATGAGATGATGAGTGAAGAGAAAAATATTGTACAACAAAAAGGTAGAAATAAGATTGTACGTGCAATGATAATAGGGAATCCAAATGTAGGAAAATCATCATTTATAAATAGAGTTTCTCGAAAAACGTCAATGAGAGTGGGGAATAAACCAGGTGTTACAAAGAACAAGCAGTGGATACGCCTTACAAGCAATGTAGAATTATTAGATACACCAGGTGTGTTGTGGCCTAAAATTGCAAATGAACAAACTGCTTTGAATTTAGCTTATACAGGGACGATAAAAAGTGATATAATAGACGAAGTGGAAATTGCTTACAATTTAGTTAAATTTTTAATAGAAAAATATAGGAAAAACCTAATTGAAAGGTATAAGCTAAATTCGGAAATAGTTGAAAAGATTAATAGTAATGATGAATTAGAAGAAAATGAAAAAATAGTTGAAATAATGAATTATATAGGAGAAAAAAGAGGAACTGTATCTAAAGGGAATAATATAGATTTAGAAAAAATTTCTAAAATAATATTGGAAGATTTTAGGACTGGAAATTTAGGAAAAATCACATTAGAAGTGGTAGCTTAAATGGAGGAGAGAATGATTAAATTAATAGAAAGAAAGAGAAACGTGGCAGAAGTTAATACATTATCACCATTAACATGGGCTTATGTTGGGGATAGTGTATTCGAATTGCTTGTTAGAACACATTTAACAAATACTACAAAATTAAAACCTCATATGTTACATATTGAGGCAATAAAATATGTTAAAGCTGATGCACAAGTAAAATTATTACATAAAATTGAAAAAGAATTGAATGACGATGAAAAAAACATAGTGAGACGAGGAAGAAACGCAGAAAATCATCATGTGCCTAAAAATGCAACTGTAGAAGAATATAGTTATGCGACTGCTTTTGAAGCTTTGATTGGTTATTTATATTTAACAAAACAAGATGAGAGGCTAAAAGAAATTTTACAAATGTGTATTCAATAAAAATTAAAAAGGAACTTTTTTGATACATTTTTAATGTACAAAAATTATTTGAATAAAAATTAAAAAAATGGACTTAACTAGTTGACTTGAAGCATAAAAAATGGTATATTAAATAAGTGAATTTTATGGCCCCTTGGTCAAGCGGTTAAGACGCGGCCCTCTCAAGGCCGAATCATGGGTTCGATTCCCGTAGGGGTCACCAGAATAAAGCTATTATTTTAATAGCTTTTATTTTTTTGTTTAAGAGAAAATATTCTAGCGGGAATCGAAAAGGAAGGGAAAAAGCGTCCAGTGGAAGCTTTGACCGACGCGGGTAGATTCATACGTAGGGTCACCAGAATAAAGCTATTATTTTAATAGCTTTTATTTTTGAAACTTTTGCATATTATGTAATTCTAAATAAAAAAACTGTCGATGAATTACAAACAAAATTTTGTAAAAAGTGTTGACAAATGAAAAAATAAAATGTAGTATATATACGAACAAAAATTTGGAGGCTAATAAAATGATTACAACATTACACATAAAAAATATTGGAATAATTGATGATATTGTAATTGATCTAAATAAAGGATTGAATGTATTAACAGGAGAAACAGGTGCTGGAAAAACATTAATAGTAGACTCTTTAGGGATAATTGCAGGGGGCAGATTTTCAAAAGATATGATAAGAAGAGGCCAAAATATGTCTTTTGTTGAACTTGCATTATATTTACCGGATAATCCTAATTCAATTGATGGAAATATTGTAGTGTCCAGAGAAATAAATACATCTGGAAAAAATTTATGTAAAATAAATGGAAGATTAGTAACTGTAAACGAGTTAAAAAACTTTATGAAGAATATAATAGATATTCATGGACAATATGATAATCAAACTCTAATGGATACAGAATTTCATACTAAATATTTAGATAAATTTATTGGCACCAGAATTGCTGAAATACACAAAAAATATGTTGAACTATATACTGAATATATAGAACTAAATAAAATGCTAAAAAATAACTATGGCGATGAGATAGAAAAACAAAGAAAGCTTGATTTATTACAGTATCAATATAAAGAAATAAAAGCGGCTAATCTCAAAAATGGAGAAGATGAGCAACTAGAAGAAAAAAGAAAAATAATAATGAGTTCAGAAAAAGTTGCGGAAGCCTTAAATATTGTTAGTAATAATTTAGAAGGAAATATAATAGATGTAATAAATGATTCTATTAGAGCATTAGAAAAAATCAAAGATGTAAACAGTAAGTATAGTGAAAAATTAGTAGAAATGAAAAATATATATTATGAAGTACAAGAAGTAGCACGAGATATTTCATCAATGAAAGAAGACATTTATTTTGATGAAAGAGAAAGAAATGAAATCGAAGAAAGACTGGATGAAATATATTCACTGAAGAAAAAGTACGGGAATACTATAGAAAAAATATTAGATTATAAGGAAGAACTTGAAAAAGAAATTAATAGAATTGAGAATTTAGATGAAGAGAATAGAAAAACAAAAGAAAAAATAGAAAAAATAGTATCCACAATGGAAGAACTATGTAAACAGATAGAAGAATTAAGAGCAAAGAACTCAAAAATACTGAATGAAAAAATCAATGAAGAACTTGTACAATTAGAGATGAAAAATGCAAGATTCAATGCAAAAGTAATAGAAGATGGAGAATTTTCGATTAATGGAAAGAGTCATGTTGAATTTGTAATTACAACTAATCTTGGAGAAGAAGAGAAAAAATTAAATAAAATCGCATCTGGTGGAGAGATGTCTAGAATCATGCTTGCAATAAAAACTGTATTATCAGATATAGATGAAGTTCCGGTTTTAATATTTGATGAAATCGATACAGGAATAAGTGGAAAAGCAGCAAATTCAGTAGGAAGCAAATTGAAAAAAATAGCAAAAAAACATCAAGTAATAATAGTTACACATTTGGCTACGATTGCGGCTCAAGGGGATTATAATTATTACATATATAAAGAAGTTGCTGCAAATAAGACAAATACAAATGTAAAATTACTGAACGAAAGTGAAACAATTAGAGAAATAGCAAGGATAGCATCAGGAGAAATAACAGAAATATCTTTATCTCATGCTAGAGAACTAAGAAATAAGAATGTATAATAAAAAATAATTAAAAAAAGAATTGAAATAAACTATAAAATAAGTATACATAAACGTGTAAAAATATTTACATATTTATTATTCTAGTATATAATATAAACATCAAAAATGAAAGGTAAAAAATATGTTTAATGTAGATAAAAGAATATTATATATCATAATTGCAATTTTTGCTGTAAGCACAATTGTACAATACATACAAAATCCAATGGAATTATTAGCACTTCTTCTTACTCTACCGGGAGTAATTGTAGCTATAACATTTCATGAATTTGCACATGCATTTGTGGCAGATAAATTGGGAGATGATACTCCGCGAAGACAAGGTAGATTAAACTTAAATCCTTTATCGCATATTGATCCAGTTGGTTTTTTTATGTTGATATTTGCTCACTTTGGGTGGGGAAAACCAGTAGAAATTAATCCAACAAATTTTAATAGAAAGAGGTCAATGTCAGCACAAGAAGCTATTGTCGCTCTTGCAGGACCTGTAATGAATTTAATAATAGCAATAGTATTAACAATAATATTATTTGCAATAAATGCATTTGCATCTACTTTTGTATTTACAACAGTAGGAATGTTAATTTGTTTAACATTACAAATGGCTATTAGTGTAAATATAGGATTAGGAGTATTCAATTTAATACCATTGCCACCATTAGATGGGTCAAAAATTCTAATGCATTTCCTACCATATAATGCAAAAACATGGTTTGAAAATAACACACAGCTGTTTTATGTTATATTTATTGTGTTATGGATAACAAATTTAATAAGTTATATAATAAGTCCAGTAATAGGTGTAGTATCAAATGGAATTTATGCTATGGTATCGGCTCTATTTGGAATTTTTTAGTGATAAGATAGAAAGAATAAAGTATATATGCCTTTCAGAAGGGATGAAAAAGATGAAAGATATATTAATAATGCGGAATTGAATCGAGCTGTGATGAAACATCCGTGTCAATAGTAAAGAATGGAAGAAAAATATTATCAAATGTAATAGATACACAAATAAGTATACATGAAAAATTTGGGGGTGTTGTACCGGAAATAGCCTCAAGAAATCACGTAGAAGCAATTTCTACTGTAATGAAAAAAGCTGTTGCTGATGCAAATATTAATATAAATGATATTGATGCAATAGCATGTACATATGGGCCAGGACTTGTTGGTGCGTTATTAGTTGGAGTGTCATATGCTAAGGCATTAAGTTATGCGTTAAATAAACCTTTGATTGCGGTAAATCATATTAAAGGTCATATTGCTGCTAATTATATAACACACGAAAAATTAGAACCACCATTTTTATGTATGATGATGTCAGGGGGCAATACGCAAATAATTTTAGTAAAAGACTATAATACGTTTGAGGTTCTTGGAAAAACTAAGGATGACGCCATAGGAGAAGCTTTTGATAAAGTGGCTAGAGTAATTGGTCTTGGATACCCGGGAGGTCCTAAAATTGATAAATTAGCACAACAGGGAAAACCTAATATAAATTTGCCTAAGACACATTTTGATAATTTGAATTTTAGTTTTAGTGGAATAAAAACTGCTGTAATAAATCTAAATCACAATAAACCGGGTATAAATAAAGCGGATTTAGCTGTTAGTTTTGAAAAAACAGTTGCAGAAATATTAGTTAATCATATAGAAGAGGCAGTAAAAATAACAAATATAAATAAAATTGTATTGGCTGGTGGAGTTTCTGCTAATACATATATAAGAAAAAGTTTCGATGATTTTGCAATTGAGAAAAATCTGAATATTTATTATCCTGAACTTAAATTATGCACAGATAATGGTGCTATGATAGCATCTGCAGGGTATTATGAGTTTATAGGCGGTAATACATCAAATCTTGAGTTAAATGCAATACCAAATTTAACTCTTAGTTAAGGAGAATTAATAATGTCAATATATGCAATATCAGATTTGCATTTATCATTTAATACAAATAAACCAATGGATATATTTGGTTGGGAAAATTATGAGGAAAGAATAAAGAAAAATTGGTTAGAAAAGGTAAATGAAAAAGATTTAGTATTGTTACCAGGAGACTTTTCTTGGGAAATGAAATTAGAAAATACATATAAAGATTTTGAATTTATAAATAATTTACCAGGAAAGAAGCTTTTGTTAAAAGGAAACCATGATTTATGGTGGACTACATTAAAAAAGATGAGGACATTTTTAGAAGAGGAAAATCTAAAAAATATAGACTTTATATATAACAATAGTTATGAGTTTGAAAATTACATAATAGCTGGAACTAGAGGCTGGAACTTAATATCGGAAGGTGAAGAAGACAAAAAAATAAAAGAAAGAGAGCTATTAAGATTAGAAAATTCTATAAAAAATGGAATAGAAAAGTATGGAAAAGACAAACCAATAATAGTATGTATGCATTATCCTCCTTTATTAAAGGACTTTAAAAATAGTGAATTTACAAAAATATTGGAAAAATATAATACTAAATATTGTATATATGGTCATTTGCATGGAAAAAGTCATGTTAATGTACTCGAAGGCAATATAAATGGTGTTAATTATAAAATGGCTAGCTGTGATTATACTAAATTTGACCTAATAAAAATAGTATAAAAACAAAATCTAAAAAAAGCTTGCAATATGCACAATTTGTGGTATAATAAACTAGCAATTTATTGAAAATTAGAAAGGACTTGAATTAAATGAGTATAAAAATAGAAAAAACAGAAAACAATAATGAGTTAAAATTAGAATTTACAATTGAAGCAAAGAAATTTGATGAAGCAATAATAAAGGTGTTCAATAAAAGTGCAAAGTACTTTAATATACCAGGCTTTAGAAAAGGTAAAGCACCATTTAATATTGTTGAGAGAATGTATGGAGACGAAATATTCTATGAGGATGCTTTTAACGAATTAGTTCCTTCAATTTACGAAAAAGAAATAGAAGACAATAAATTAGATGTTGTAAGCAAACCAGAAATAAATATTGTAAAAATGAAGAAGGGTGAAGACCTTGTATTTACAGCAATAGTTCAAACAAAACCAGAAGTAAAATTAGGCAAATATAAAGGTGTTGAATTAAAAAAAGTTGAATATCCAGTAACAGACGAAGATGTAGAACATGAAATTGCACATATGCAAGAGCATAATGCGAGAACAATAACAGTAGATGATAGACCTGTAAAGGAAAAAGATATAACAGTTATTGATTTTGATGGATATGTAGATGGAAAAGCTTTTGAAGGTGGAAAGGCTGAAAATCACGAACTTGAAATAGGAAGTGGTGCTTTTATTCCTGGGTTTGAAGAACAAATAATTGGGATGAAAACTGGAGAAGAAAAAGAAATAAAGGTTAAATTCCCAGAAGAATATTTTTCAGAAGATTTAGCTGGAAAAGAGGCAACATTCAAAGTAAAGGTAAACGAAATCAAAGAAAAGAAATTACCTAAATTGGATGATGAATTTGCTAAAGATGTTTCAGAGTTTGATACATTAAACGATTTAAAAACAAGTATAAGAGAAAAAAGACAAGCTGCAAACGACGACAGAGCTAAACATGAGACAGAAAATGCTGCTGTTGAAGAAGTTGCAAAAAATACTGAGGTTGATATCCCTTCAGGAATGATAGATAATGAAATTGAAGCAATGATAAGAGATATGGAACAACAATTAGCTTATCAAGGAATTAATTTAGAGCAATATCTAAAGATAATGAATAAAACAAGAAAAGAAATTGAAGATAACTACAGAGAACAAGCAGAAAAAAATGTAAAATCAAGATTAGTGCTTGAAGCTATTATTAAAGAAGAAAAAATCGAAGCTTCTCAAGAAGAAGTTGATGAAAAAATTAAAGAAATGGCAACAAGTTATGGAAGAAAAGAAGAAGAACTAAGCAAGAATGAAGCATTAGTTGAATATTTAAGAAATAGTGTAAAAACAGAAAAAGCAATAGAATTAATAGTAAAAAATGCTAAAATAAAGAAATAATAAACGGAATAGTTAGGGGGGATTTATTTATATAAACTATAAATATTGTTATGCTCACTAACTATTTTGAATTTTATAATAAAAACATTATAGAGGAGGAATTATAATTATGTTTGAAAAAGATAGCTTAGTACCATATGTTATAGAACAATCGGCAAGAGGCGAAAGATCATATGATATTTTTTCTAGATTATTAAAAGATAGAATTATATTTTTAGGAGAGGATGTAAATGCAACATCTGCAGGACTCGTAGTTGCACAGTTGTTGTTTTTGGAATCAGAAGATCCAGATAAAGAAATAGATTTATATATAAATAGCCCCGGAGGTTCTATTACCGATGGTATGGCAATAGTCGATACTATGAATTACATAAAATGCCCAGTATCTACTATATGCGTTGGAATGGCAGCAAGTATGGGGTCAGTATTACTTGCATCTGGTGAAAAAGGGAAAAGATTTGCTACACCAAATTCAGAAATATTAATACATCAACCTTTAATAGGCGGAGGGGGTCTTTCGGGCCAAGCAACAGAAATAAAAATACATGCAGACCATATGGTAAAAACAAGAGAAAAATTAAACAAAATATTAAGTGATAGAACTGGCCAACCAATAGACGTAATAAATAGAGATACAGAGAGAGACCACTATATGACTGCACAAGAAGCTCTAGAATATGGTTTAATTGATGGAATAATGGAAAAAAGAAAATAAAAAATATTAACTCATGAAAATTTAAAGTAAAAAGGAGATTATGGATGCCAAAAGGAGATAAAGACAAGTCTATTAGATGTTCTTTTTGTGGTAAAGGACAAGAAGAGGTCGAAAGAATTATTGCTGGACCGGGTGTATATATATGTGATGAATGTATAAAAGTCTGCACTAATATTATAGAAAATGATTTATATGAAGATAGTGAAATAACATATGAGAATGAAGCACCTACAGACTTACCAAAGCCAGAAGAAATAAAAGAAATATTGGATCAGTATGTTATTGGGCAAGATGTAGCTAAAAAAACATTAGCGGTTGCTGTTTATAATCATTATAAAAGGATTAACGCTGAGAAAAATACAGATAAAGATGATGTAGAAATACAAAAAAGTAATATTTTATTATTAGGACCTACTGGCTGTGGTAAAACACTACTTGCTCAAACTCTTGCAAGGATATTAAAGGTACCATTTGCAATTGCTGATGCAACAACATTAACTGAAGCTGGATATGTTGGAGAAGATGTAGAGAATATTTTATTAAAATTAATACAAGCAGCAGATTATGATGTTGAAAAAGCTGAAAAAGGAATAATATATATAGATGAAATAGACAAAATTTCGAGAAAATCAGAGAATCCATCTATAACGAGAGACGTAAGTGGAGAAGGTGTGCAACAAGCATTATTGAAAATTATTGAGGGAACTGTTGCTTCTGTACCACCACAAGGTGGAAGGAAACATCCTCATCAAGAATTTATACAAATTAATACGCAAAATATCTTATTTATATGTGGCGGAGCGTTTGATGGACTGGAAAAAATAATAAAAGATCGTGTTGACAAAAAAACAATGGGATTTGGTGCAGATATAAAGAGCAGTAAAGAAATGAACAAATATGATGTATTCGAATCTTTACTACCACAAGATTTATTAAAATTTGGACTAATACCAGAATTTGTTGGTAGATTACCTATAGTAACAACGCTTAAAGAGCTAGATAGAGAAGCTCTAATCAAAATAATGGTTGAGCCAAAGAATTCTTTAGTGAAACAATATAAAAAATTATTTAAATATGACAATGTTGAATTAGAATTCGACATTGAGGCACTAAATGCGGTTGTTGATAAGGCAATTGAAAGAAAGACGGGTGCAAGAGGTTTAAGGGCAATTATTGAAGATATTATGAGAGACATTATGTTTGAAATTCCTTCGAACCCAAAGATTGAAAAGTGTATAATAACTAAAGCAACTGTTGAAAATGGAGAGGCACCAAAAATAATAATAAATAATAACCGAGAAATTCCTAAAAAGGTAAAAGCTAAAAGAGCAACGACAAACAAGAAAATTGGAACTGCATAGAATAATAAATAAATTATTTACAAGAGAAAAAGGAATATATGTGCTATACTCCTTTTTCTCTGCATATAGGAATTTGCAAAAGAGGTAAAAAATGAACAAAAAAAGATTGAACAATATATTACCTAATTTATTAATGATTGTTATTATAATTGTTGCATTTTATATATATCGAAAATATGATTATAATTATTTTTCAAAGGGAATTTTAGAAAAAGGCAGAACAGAATTTTCAAGAGATTCTAATGTTAAATATTCAAAAGATAGAAGTTATAAAATAGAAAATAAAGTGTCAAATGATGCAATGTTTTATAGAGAAGTAACGGTGAGAAAAAATACACCGTATAGGGTAACCTGTATGGTAAGGACTGAGAATGTTGTCGGAAATGAAAATGATACAATGGCGGGAGCTCAAATTTGCTTGAATGAAACAGATGAACATTCAAATGTAATACAAGGAAATACTAATTGGACTAAAATTGAATTTTTATTCAATTCAAAAAACAATGAAAAAGTAGAAATAGGGTTTAGATTGGGTGGAATATCTAATACTGCAGAGGGTACTGCGTGGTTTTCAGATTTTACAATAGAAGAAGGTTCAACAGACGAAAGTAATATATGGAATTTTGGTGTATTTTTAATAGATAATGTAAATGCTACAATCGAAGGAAAAAAACAAAATTATTCGATGACAACAATGGAAAAAAGCATTGTTGAAAATAATATGCAAAGGTTACAAAATTCAATAGCAGATATGTCTAACAATCAAATGAGCATTACATATGACATTATAGAGATTAAAGAACCACTTACATCTTTATCATATGATGAAGATAATGGATATTATATAGGTGAAAAAGATGTATATAAATTAATTAACAAATATGTTCAACAAAAAGAGTTTGACCATATATTTGTATGTACAAACCTTCCGCTAGAAAGTATTTTAACTAATAACGAAAAAATTTGTGAATGGGTAGGACTCGGAAATATGGTTTATATTGGAAAGGGATTTTCTAATATAAGGGTGGTAAAAAATCAGTATTCATATTCTGCATCTAATACATTTCCAGAAGAAGTATTTCTACATGAATTCTTACATACACTCGAAAGAAATTCAAGCGAATATGGATATGAAGTTCCAGTACTACATGATTATCAAAAATATAGTTACACAGATGATAAAAGAGATGGTTTAAGAAAATGGTATATTGATTATATGAATAGAAAAGTAAAAGATAAAAATGGAAATTACATAGGATTACCAGAAAAAATATATGGTTTAAAACCAGCAAAAACAAGTGATTTCACATATTCAAACAAATTAAATAAATTAGATGAACCTAAAAATATTGTAGAAACAATTGAATGCATAGTGCAAAAAACTAAGAAAATATTTGAAAAGTCAAATAAAAATTATAATATTGTACAAACAAAAGGAGTATCTGAATAAAAATGGAATTATCTGAATTTAATTATGAACTACCAGAAGAATTAATAGCGCAAACACCAATAGAAAAAAGAGATGAATCTAGACTAATGATACTAGATAAGAATACAGGAAAAATAGAACATAAAATTTTTAAAGATATAATTGACTATCTAGAACCAGGAGATTGTTTAGTAAGAAATAATACCAGAGTTATACCAGCACGTTTATATGGAAAAAAAGAAACTGGTGCAAATGTTGAATTTATATTGTTAAAAAATTTAGAAGGTGATATATGGGAAGCTATGGTTAGACCTGGAAATAAACTCCATATAGGCACAAAGGTTATATTTGGAGATGGACTCTTAAAGGCCGAAATATTAGACATGTTGCAAGATGGGACAAGAAAAGTAAAATTTATATATAATGGTATATTTAATGAAATACTTGATAAAATAGGACTAATGCCACTTCCACCATATATTCATGAGAGTTTGCAAGACAATGATAGATATCAAACAGTGTATGCTAAATACAACGGCTCTGCAGCCGCACCAACTGCTGGATTGCATTTTACGGATGAACTTCTAAAGAAAATAGAGGAAAAAGGTGTGAAAATTGCAAATGTTACACTGCATGTTGGAATTGGAACTTTTAGACCGGTAAAAGAAAAGAATATAGAAGACCACCATATGCATACAGAACACTATTATATTAAATCAGAAGATGCAGAAAAAATAAACTCAACAAAATTAGCTGGTAACAGAGTAATTGCAGTTGGAACGACATCTTGTAGAACAATTGAAACAGTTGCTGACAAAAATGGATTAGTAAGAGAATGCGAAGGAGATACTGGAATTTATATTTATCCTGGATATAAATTCAAATGCTTGGATGGATTAATAACTAATTTTCATTTGCCAGAATCAACATTATTAATGTTGGTATCTGCTTTAGCAGGCAGAGAGAATGTTTTGAATGCATATAATGAAGCTGTAAAAGAAAAATACAAATTTTTTAGTTTCGGAGATGCAATGTTTATAAAATAAAGGAGAATTAATATATAAAATGAAACAAGCAATAACATATGAACTATTACATGAAGATAAAAATTCAGGAGCAAGAAGAGGGGTTGTTCATACACCACATGGAGATATTCAAACACCTGTATTCATGCCTGTTGGAACACAAGCTACTGTTAAATCAATGACGCCAGAAGAAGTAAAAGGTTTAGGAGCTCAAATAATATTGTCAAATACATATCATTTATACTTAAGACCAGGAGAAAAAATAGTTAAAGAAGCAGGTGGTCTACATAAATTTATGAATTGGGACAAGCCAATATTAACAGATTGTGGAGGCTTTCAGGTTTTTAGTTTAAGTGAATTAAGAACTATATCAGAAGAAGGTGTGGAATTTAGATCTCATTTAGATGGAAGTAAGCACATGTTTACTCCTGAAAAAGTAATGCAAATTGAAGAAGATTTAGGAGCAGATATAATAATGTCTTTTGACGAATGTTGCCCATATCCATCTACATATGAATATACAAAGAATTCAATGGAAAGGACTACTAGATGGGCTGTAAGATGTAAGGAAGCACATAAAAATGTTGAACAACAAGGTTTATTTGGCATAATACAAGGCGGATTTTTTAAGGATCTAAGAAAACAAAGTGCAGAGGACTTAATAAAATTGGATTTTCCAGGATATGCTATTGGAGGAATTAGCGTCGGAGAGCCTAAGGGTGAATTCTTAGATATATTAAGATATACTACTCCATTAATGCCTCAAAATAAACCTAGATATCTTATGGGAGTTGGAACACCAGATTATTTGATAGAAGCAGCTCTAGCAGGAATTGACATGTGTGACTGTGTGTTGCCAACTAGAATTGCAAGAAATGGTACAGCGATGACTTGGAATGGTAAGGTTGTTATAAGAAATGCAACGTACGAAAAAGATTTTACTCCACTAGACCCAGAATGTGATTGCTATACTTGTAAAAATTATACAAGAGCATATATAAGACACTTAGTAAAAACCAAAGAAATATTGGGAACAAGATTATTATCAACTCATAATTTATATTTCTTGACTAAATTAATGGAAAGAGTTAGAATTGAAATAGAAAATGATAATTTATTAAATTTTAGAGAAGAATTTTATAAAAAATATGGTTATACTGACGAAAAAGAATAATGTCTATATGCATTATAGTAATTAAGGGGGAATTTTTAGATGAACATATATGAATCACAACCGGAATTAGAAAATAATAAAACTAAAACAAAAAAATTAATGATAATAATTGGTGTTGCAATAGTTATATTATTTGTACTATCAATAGGTTTAATATTTTATATATCTTATATAGAAAAAAATAAATTTAAATGCTATATTGATGGCACAAAAATTTCAACAAAATCAGATATGATAGTTGTTGATGAGAACAAAAATAATATTTATGTTTCTCTTGAGGATATAGCGAATAAAATTGGTTATACAAAAAATAACGGTGAATATAAAGACCCGTATTCAGAGGATGTAGATAAATGTTATTTGCAAAATAAATACGAAACTGTATCATATATAACCGAGTCTAACCAAATATATAAAGCAATATTGCCAGAAAGCCAAAGTTCAGATGCTGATTATGAATATTTTGAAATTGATGAACCAGTATTTATGTCTAACAATAAAATGTATACAACAATTGATGGAATAAGTAAAGGATGTAATTTAGCATATTCATATAATAAGGATAATAATACATTGAAAATATATACAATGAATTATTTATCAACATCTTATGCGAAAACAATACCAGAAAGTGCTGAAATTGCCGCACAAGATGATGTAGAAGCATATAAGAATAAAAAAGCTATTTTATATGATATGATAGTAGTGAAGAATGCATCTGGCAAATATGGAGTAAAAAATTCATCAAATAATACTATAATTGGAGAAAAATATAAATCTATTTCTTTCGAAGAAGAAGAGGAAGAATTCATTGTAGAAACTGATGATGGAAAATTTGGAATTATAGATAAGACGGGAAAAACAAAAATTACGCCAGATTATACCAGTATAAAGTTAATAAGCAAAGATAGAGGATTGTATTTAGTATCTAAAACATCAAGTGCATCAAAAACACAATACGGAATAATTAATAAAAATGAAAGAGTAATTGTATATATAGAATATGAGCAAATAGGAATTAACAAAAATGATTTCCCTACAAATGAAATAGAAAACCCATATATTTTATTCGGAAAATGTATTCCAGTTAAAAGATCAAATAAATGGGGCTTATTAGACTTAAATGGAAATACAATTGCTTCGCTGGAATTTGATGGCTTTGGCTGTTTATCAAATTCGTCTAAAAATAATCAAGCTAATAGTTTAGTTGTAATTCCAGAATACGAAGCTATAGTTGTATATAAAGATAAAATGTATGGATTGTATAATTCATCTGGAAAAGAGCTAATTTTACCTCTTGTTACAGATATGTATGTAATAAATAATTCTGGAGAAAACCAATATTATTTAACATACCAAGGAAATACTATGAATGTTATTGAATATTTACAAAATGTATTAGGGCTTGATCCTGTTACAAATGATTCTAGTAAGAGTAATACAAAAAGTAGCAATAGTTCAAATGAGGTTGTTAACAACAATAATGAACTATAATTTATAGTAAAAAGGAAAAAAGTGAATATCTACAATTTATAATAATAATAATGATATTGCTACTATTTTATCTTGCAAATATAATAATAAAAAGAAAAAATAAACATAAAAGGCCTTCAATTATAATATATTATATTAATTTATAATTGGAGGTTTTTATGTATGAAATTTATAAAGAAGATATCTAAAGAAACAGGTAACACAGAAAGTAATAATATTACAAAAATTTTAAAGGGCAGTGTTATATCAATAATACTTACAATTATTGGTTTGTTAGTATATTCGGTAATACTTGCAAATACAGAAATTGGTGAAAGTACAGTTAATTATATAGTAATGGGAATAACATCAATTAGTATTCTTATTGGAAGTATATTGAGTATTTCAAAGATTGAAAAGAAAGGAATTTTAAATGGAGCTATTGTCGGAGGAATATATGTTATTGTAATATACTTATTATCTAGCATAATAAACTCAAACTTTAATATAAATTTAAGTGCAATTATTCTAATGGTTGTCTCAATTATTGCAGGAATGATTGGAGGAATTATAGGAGTTAATATAAAAAAACAATAAAGAAAAAAATTAAGTAAAAAATTAAGTAAAAAATGCATATAAAAGGTTGATATTTTCTGGTAGATAGAGTAAAATTTAACAGTACGGAGGACTATATGGTAACATTTTCAAATGTTAAAAATAATAAAGAAATAAATTATTTAATTGAGAGTTCCCAAAAGCAATTGGATGCCCTTGGATATACAGAGCATTCAATGAGGCACATTAATATTGTTTCAAATAGAGCAGCTGAAGTACTTCAAAAGCTTGATTACAATGAACATAGAGTTGAGCTTGCTAGGATTGCTGGGTATATGCATGATATTGGTAACACGATAAACAGAGTAGACCATGCACATTCAGGAGCAATACTGGCTTATGAAATCTTAAAAGACATGGGGATGAATTTAGAAGATCGAACTGAAGTTATGATGGCAATAGGAAACCATGATGAAGCAACTGGAACGGCTGTAAGTGATATATCGGCGGCTTTGATTTTAGCAGATAAATCAGATGTTCATAGAAATCGTGTTAGAAATAGAGACATTGTTACATTTGATAAGCATGATAAGGTAAATTATGCTGTTACTAAAACAGATTTCATCATGGATAGAGAAAAACGCAAAGTAACACTAGATATAACAATAGATAATACTATATGTCCTGTGTTAGATTATTTTGATATATTTATGGAAAGAACAAAGATGAGTAAATATGCAGCAAAATATTTAAATATATGGTTTGAATTAATTATTAATGGAACAAAATTATTATAAAATATGGAGGAAAATAAATTGAAAAAAGCAAAGCAAAACAACAAAACATTAAAGTTATTAGGAAAAATCTCTACAATAGTAATTATTTTATTACTATCACTAATTTCATTTGTGGGTATTTATGTAAAAGATAAAAATACCATGAAAAATGTAATACCAGAATACAAATTAGGAACAGATTTACATGGGGCTAGAAATATCTTAGTAAAGGTAGATGATAGTACTACAACTAAAAAATATGATTCTGACGGAAATCTAGTCAAAGATAGCTCGGATGGAGATGAGAATAATGAAAATATTACTGAGGTAGAAGAAAAGGTAAATCCAGATGAGCTAAGAACAGCTGATAATTATGAAGCTGTAAAAAATATTATAGAAGCTAGACTAAAATATATGAAAGTAGAAGATTATCTTTTAAGATTTGACGAATCTACAGGAGATATTAGCTTAGAAGTTCCAGAAAATAGTAGTACAGATTATATTGCTCAATATGCAATTACAAAAGGTGAATTTAAAATAGTAGATAATGATACATCAGAAGTATTATTAACAAATGCAGATTTAAAAGAAGCAAAAGTACAATATTCAACAAGTACTTCTGGAACAACAGTATATTTAACGATAGAGTTTAATAAAGATGCTGTAGAAAAATTAAGAGATATATCAAAAACATATGTTAGTTCAACAGATACAGATGGAAATACTACGACAAAGAAAATAAAAATGACATTAGATGATAGCACAATTATAACAACATATTTTCAAGAAGAAATTTCAACAGGTATAATCCAATTATCAATGGGGACAAGCACAAGTACATCGGAGATACAAACTAATATACAATCTGCATCTAATATGGCAGTTTTATTAAATACAGATCCAATGCCATTAACATATACAATGGAAACAAATAGATTTGTATATTCAGATATAACAACTGAAACATTAAGGGTAGTTATAATAGGACTAAGTATAATAGCTTTAATAATGGCTATTTGCATGATGATAAAGTTTAAGAAAAATGGATTAATGGGTGCAATTGCCAATATAGGATTTACAGCAGTATTATTACTTGCAGTTAGATATGGTAATGTTGAAATAAGTTTAGCTGGAATATTTGCAATTGCTGTTGCAGTAGTAATTGAATATATAATTACGATGTTAATACTAAACGAATATAGTAAAGAATGTGAGAAAGAGATTCTAATAAAAAATGTAAAGCACTTGATGGGGAAAATTGCTATTTGCTTAATTCCAGTTGTGGTAACGGCTGTTACATTTGCATTAATCAATTGGGAAGAAATTGCAAGCATCGGAATGATTTTATTCTGGGCAATAATAATAATGATAATTTATAATGCTTTGATTTTAGGATTAAAAACTTTTGAAAGCGCAAATGAAAATAAAAATGTCTAAAAAAATATTAAAAAAGAAAAAAATGATAGCAAAAAAGCAGATAATAAATAAAAAACAAGGTAAATGATGTTTTACAGAAAGGAAATAACAATGAAAAAAATAGTTCAAGTATTATTAATATGTCTAATAATAGCAGGAATAATAGTAATATCAACAGCAGGCTTCAATGTTGGATTAAAATATTCGGAACATACTGAAATTAGTATAAATGTTGGTTCACAATTTAATGTTGCAGATATTAAGGCAATTACAAAAGAAGTATTCGGAAATACAAATGTATTAGTACAACAAGTAGAATTATACAAAGATATGGTTCAAATAACTGTAAAAGAAGCAACAGAAGAACAAATTACAACACTTAATGATAAAATAAATGAAAAATATGAAATAGAAAATCAACTAACAGATATAAAAGTAGTTCATATACCAAATGTTAGACTAAGAAATATAATAAAACCTTATATTTTACCTATATCAATAGTAAGTATAATTATTATAGTATTTGCGATGATTGTATTTAGAAAATTAGGTGCATTAAAAGTTGCATACGAAGTGGCTATATCAATAGTTGCTCCACAAGCAATACTAGCAAGCTTTTATGCCGTTACAAGAATTCCAGTAAATAGACTAACAACTATAATTGCTATAATGATATTTATCATATCAATAACATTGCCTATGGTAAAACTTAATAAAGTAAAAGAAGAAAAATTAAAAGAAGCTAAGTCGAAAGAATAAAAAACGTAAAATTATATATAATTAACCAAAAGATGTTATTAATAATAAAATGTATTAATAACATCTTTTTTGGGAGGTATATATGAAATTAAGAAAATTATATAATAGATTATTTTGTAGATTAGATAAAACAGACTTTACTCAAGAAGAAGCAACGGAGATATACGAAAGAACAAATGCGCTGTTAATAGATGTAAGAACTCCTGAAGAATATAGAGAAAATCATATTGAAGGCGCAGTGAACATTCCTGTTTATGAAATTGATAATATAAAAAATGAAATAATTGACCCAAACAAAGTAATACTGGTATATTGTAAAACTGGGAAGAGGAGCAAGATTGTAAAACAAATCCTGATTCAAAATGGATATAAAAATGTACATACGTTCAGCGCAAAAGTATAAAATTTAAAATTAATTATAATTCTAAAAACATTAAATATTTTCTACTAGAAAAATGGATTTTATAAAAGGCAAATCGTTAATAAGACCCTTTTGTCTTATTTAACGATTTGTAAATTGTGCAAATGTCGCAATCTGTACAAATAGATACTGAACTTCCAAAGATTGCTTGTAGTGTATTAATAAAATCATCAGCTGGACTTATTAAATGAATAATAAGCTTGCTAGGGAGTAATGATAATAATGAATTTAATGCATAATCATTTGCTGAAAATGAAATATCAGACAAGTAGCATTTATCTAAATTATTTTTGGCAAGAGATATTACATTTTTTTGTTTATCTAGTAAAATAGCTTCCCCATTAAGATATATTAAATGAATTATCTCTGTACATGGAGTCCTAGAGGAAATATATATTTTTAACATTTCAATAAACTCAGCATATTCTCTATTTACAACAAATTGACTTACTGCAAAATCTAATATTTCATCTAAACAATTAATATATTCACCTGTCCTAAATGTTATGAAACCATCTAAAAATATCGATTTATTGTATGAAATATAACGTAGAACAGATGCCCACAAATATTTAGTTCTATTGGCTATATTAGTTTCGACTGAAACAGTATTTGAATGTTTATTCTCGATTAATAATTTACAATTATTTTTTATAATGTTCATATCAATCTCATCAAAATAAAAATAGTTTAATAATAATAATTTATAAATGATAGAATCCTCATATTTATCTATAATACAATTTGTTATAACAGAAGCAAGTTCTTTATAAAATTCGGGGATATTATTTCCACGATAATGAATGATAATATTTGTATATTTAGAAAAATTTTTCTTAACAAAAACAATATCGTCTAAGTTTATTTTAGCGATATTAACCATTAAATAATCAATTGCAGTGTTATTGTTTGTCTTTATGCATAACGAAACCATTATAGAAATCCCCCGTAATGTGAACAAAATCTAATATTAGTATTTACTAAAAAGCGTCTGATATACATATAATATTCTAAAAAATAAGGAGCGAAAATTGTCCATGATAATATAACGGTTTGAAATATCTTTTAAAAAAAATTTCGCTACAGCGCTCTTGGTCGGAGCTCCTTCGGACTCCTCAAAAGACGAGCATGACCTTATTTTATAAAATAAGATATTTCAAACTGTAAAGAGAATATGATTTATAAAAATAAGGACAAGCTTTTAGCTTATCCTTATAAAATTATTTATATATTGTATAATCGATTTCTGGAAATATGCAGTCTATTTCAGAAATATTCTTTAAAAATTTCCTGTCAATTTTATCGTCTTTTATTTGTTGGTATAATTTCGTGAATCTACCAATATGGTCTTTTATTCTTTTCTTAGCATAGTCGACCATTGTACCATTTGTAATAATAAACAACCAATCGCTACTTTGAGCAAGTAATAATTCACGAGCACATTGATTTAATGCCTTCCTTTTTAAACCGTTTTCTGGCTCATCGGGGAAGAGATTTGCAAGTTCCACCATTTTATCACCAGCAACATGTAAATGTCTATGAACGTAATCGTTTGATTGATTTAGCCATACTTCACTGTAACCGTTAGCACCCCAACTAGATCTGCAAGGAGTACATAATTGCATTTGAGGATATTTGTCAATGTATTCGCTAGGTGTAATTAAATCAAAATCACATTTATCATAATAAATCTTTTTGAATAATGTATATAGCCAGTCTGGACCTTCATACCACCAGTGACCATATAATTCAGCATCATACGGACATAATACAATAGGTGGATTCTGAGTAAAGTTAGCAGCTTCTGTAATTTGTTTCTCACGAGAATCGAAGAAGTGACCTGCTTGTTTATTTATAGAATCTTGAGCCCATTGTAAATTGTAATAATCCTTTTCACAGTTTTTGCCGGTTATTCTGTAATATTTTATTCCAGTTGGAACACGAGCTCCATTACATGCGATATAAGGTTTTATATAATCATAAGGTGCATCGTAGCCGATATCTCTATACCATTCTCTATAATTGAAATCGCCAGGGTAACCATTTATAGAACTCCAGACTTGCCTTGAAGATTCTAAATCACGACCAAATGCAACAATTCCATCTGGAGAAACTATTGGAGCGAGTGTGCCATAAATAGGAGTAGGGTTGGCATACAAAATTCCATGAGTTTCTGTTATTACATACTGTATTCCAAATTCTCTTAGGTATTTATCTGCTTCAGGAACATAACCACATTCAGGAAGCCAAATTCCACGAGGTTTTCTACCAAAATATTTTTCATAGCATTTAACACCAACAGCAATTTGAGCTCTTACAGTTTTCTCGTTAACATATAAAATAGGGAAGTAACCGTGTGTTGCTCCACATGTTATAATCTCTAAAACACCAATATCTTGAAAATGTTTAAAGCCAGAAATAATATTACATTTATATACGTCTTTAAATACATGTAAATCATTTGAATATCTATCAACATAGTATTGCGCCAAATTTTTTAAAGATTCATTATCTTGGTTTCTAATAACTTCCTTTTTTGCAAGTTCGATATGAGATTGTAAATATTTTATATATCTTTCTTGTAACAAAGTATTATCAAGCATATTTAACAATGGAGGAGTCATAGACATTGTTATTCTAAAATCTACATGTTCATTTTCTAGTTTTCCAAAGTTTAAAAGAAGCGGAATATATGTTTCAGAAATGGCTTCAAATAGCCACTGTTCTTCTAAATAATCTTCGCTTTCTGGGTGATGTACAAAAGGTAAATGCGCATGAAGCACAAAACTTACATATCCTTTTGGGTTGTTTTTCATAATTAATTTGTCCTTTCTTGGTTTGTAAAAGGAATACAAACGCATAATTGAAATGTACTTAAATATGTATAGCGGTAATTTTCACAGCTATTAAATCTAATAAAAGTGCCAGCGCTAAAAAGTGAGGCACTCATAAAAATCTATTTAAATGTCGAGCTAGAAGATGAAGGATTATTTAAATCCAATTGCCAATGGTTGCTATCAATCCAACTATTTTTATTAAAGTCACTTTGTAAATCATATAAATTATAAATTCTTCCAATATTACGAAGAAATGAAATAGATGTAATATCTTTTGCAGTGACAATATTTGTTTTTACATCTTTAAAGTAAACATTTTTAACATTTCTGTCGAATAAAACATGATCATTTGGAGCTTCTATTACATTTGAAGAGGTTACATATAAATAATCATTTTGAATATTTACATGTTTTTCACTGTTATAATATTTAGGTCTACGACCAAGTTCAACAGTATATTCACAATTTGCATCATTTACATGCAAATACCAACTATTTGCAAAATCATCAATTTCTATCTCGAAAGAATAGTGCATAGTGTTATTATGAATTACTAAAACGGGTTTTGTATTGTTGAAGAAATCTTCGCCATAGTGCTTTACAAAATTTACTCTATCTATATCAGAAATATCCCAATATATAAATAATGTGGTAGGAGTTTGAGCAAGCACTCTAACAACAGTTTGATTATATCTATATGGCAAATCGTAGTATTCAATTACTTCAATTTTTTGTGTTAAATTTGTTGTAGATGTAATTTCATCGGCCGAAAGTTTTTTCTTTCTAGTAGTACTTCTTGAGGTAGTTGTTTTTTTAGTAGTTTTTGTGCTAGAAGTTTTTGTTGTACGTTTTGAACTAGAAGCCTTTTTAGATGTAGCTGTAGTTTTTCTAGTTGACTTACTCGAAACAGAAGCTTCAGTTAATATATCTTTGCTAGAATAAGATTCATTGCTTTCTACTTGCTTTGAAGCTGTAACTTTTGAAGTTTCTTTTTTACTAGATGATTTTACTGTTTTTGTACTAGATTTTGCTTTTTTTTCTTTTTCCATAGAGGCTTTCGAAGTCTTACTAGTTGGTTTTGTAGTTGAAGACTTTTTAGCTGTTGTTTTTTTCTCTACAACAGGCTTTTCTATCTCATTTAATTCTGTATTTTCTAATTTGCTTGCTGTTTTTCTTGGCATGTTTTTCCTCCTTTGTTTTCGCTCAATAAAAATCTTATTATATACTATATCAAAATAAAAATAAATTCAATAGTAAAATCAAAAATAAAATTAAAAAAATTATCAAAAAATGTTTACATTTGTAATTTTTTTGTATACAATAGAGCAAGTTAGAAATTATGTGAATAATATACTAAAGAAAATTATGTGAAGGGAGATTTTTCTAAATGAAAATATTAATGCTAACATGGGAATATCCACCAAGAATAGTTGGAGGAATAGCAAGAGTTGTTCACGATTTATCTAAAAGATTAATAAAAGATGGTCATGAAGTAACAGTTGTAACTTACAGAGATAGTGCAGATGTACCAGAATATGAAAACGATAAGGGAGTAAATGTATACAGAGTAGATAATTACATGATACATCCAAACAATTTCATCGACTGGATAATGCAATTAAACTTCAATATGCTATCAAAAGCAACAGAAATTATAAACAAAGAAGGTGGATTTGACGTAATTCACGCCCATGATTGGCTTGTAACTTATGCTGCAAAAAGCTTGAAGAATGCTTATGATATTCCAATTGTTGCAACAATACACGCAACAGAGGCTGGAAGAAACAGCGGAATTCATGACGAAACACAAAGATATATAAATGATACAGAATGGCTATTAACATATGAAGCTACAGAAGTAATAGTAAATAGCAATTACATGAAAAATGAAATTCAAAGATTGTTTGGATTGCCATTCGACAAGATAAATGTAATACCAAATGGAATAAATTTATCTAACTTCACAGGAATTGAAAGAGATTACGATTTCAGAAGACAATATGCAATGGATAATGAAAAAATTATTCTTTATGTTGGAAGACTAGTATATGAAAAAGGAGTTCAACATTTAATTGCTGCAATGCCAAAAATTTTATCAAACTATAATGATGCAAAATTGATAATTGCAGGCCGTGGAGGAATGATGGATGAATTAAGAGCAGAAGCAAGTAATTTAGGACTAAATGATAAAATATATTTTACTGGTTACTTAAACTCAAAACAGGTTCAAAAAATGTACAAATGTGCTGATGTTGCAGTATTTCCAAGTACATATGAGCCATTTGGAATAGTTGCACTAGAGGCAATGCTTGCAGGAGTTCCAACAGTTGTATCAGATGTCGGAGGACTTGATGAAATAGTAACACATGGTGTTGATGGAATGAAGTCATATGCAGGAAATGCAAATTCAATAGCAGATTCTGTAACAGCATTATTATATGACCATCAATTAGCAACAAACGTATCTAAAAAAGCAAAACAAAAAGTTAAAGATCAATTCAACTGGGAGAAAATTGCTCAAGATACACACTTTACATATGAGAAAGCTATTTGCCAGACAATGGCTGAAAGACAAGCAAAACAAATGCTACAAGAAAAGGCAAAGAAAACGGAAAAAGCAGAAAATTCTCAAAAAGAAATTACAAATTTATTAAGTTTCAAGAAAAGACATGCATATGCATAAATTAGGAGGTTTGAGACTATATGAAAATATATGATGATGCTCACAAATTAGCAAAACAGATAAGAGAATCAAAAGAATACAAAGAGTATAAAGAATTAAAAGAAAATATAGAATCAAATCCAGTAAAAAAAGCACAAGTAGAAGAATTTGAACATTTGAGATATAAAATTCAAGTAGAAACTATGCAAGGAAGCGGAAATGCTACTGAAGCAAAACAAATGTTACAAGAAAAATATGCGGAATTATTAAAAGATGAAGAAATAAAAAAATACTTTGATGCAGAAATACAATTTAATGTTATGATTGCAGATGTAAATAAGATTATTGCTGAAGCAGTTAAAGATGTATTATAAATATAGTAAAAAACGGAGCACTTAAATACACTAAAATATTTATGTGCTCTTTTTGTAAAAAAATTAACAATGCAATTGAATCTATGTAAATTGAATAAAAAATATGTTGGTTTAAAATTAGAAATTATGAGTGATAAAAAATATTGAAACGGACATATCTAACAAATTAATAAAAAAGGAGAGGCTTTTTATGATAATAATATTAAGTATTTTAATAACAATGCTACTATTAACAATAGGGCTGAACGTTGGCATAAAAGATTTCAAAAAATTAAGAGGAATAGTAGAAGATGAGAAATTAACAGAAACCATAAAAAAATTTCCAAGCAATACAGAAATATGCAAGCAAACATTAAAAAAATTAAATAAGGAAGATGTAAAAGTCGAAGAAGATAATAGTTCAAAGACAAGCGTATATCTTGTATTTAAAAATAAAATAGTAATTGGAAAAGCAAATGTAATTACAAGAATACAAACTGTTATACACGAATGTATTCATTCGACACAAGACAAGAGACTATTAAAATTTAATGTGATATTTGCCAATATTAATAATTTATATCTTTTGATAATATCAATATTGAGCTTGTTTAATAAAATAAGTTATAATACTGCTACAATTTGTTTGTGGGTTTTAGCACTTATGCAGTTAACATCGTATACGGTGAGAAGCTTCTTAGAAACAGATGCCATGACAAGAGCAGAATTCATGGCACAAGATTACATAGAAAAAACAGACTATGTTACAAAAGAAGAAAAAGATAAGATAATACAAACATATAAAGATGTAAATAAAGTTGGAATAAAATCATACAATTATGTGCTATTAATGAAAGCTCTGATAAAATTACTAATATATGCAATAATTATGATGGCAATGGTGGAATTATTATAAATAAAACAGCAAATATGAAAAAATATATATAACAAGTTGTTTTACTTTTACACTTTTTTATTTTTGTAATTTAAAATAGAAATGTAAAAATTAATTACGAAGGAGAAATAAGTGATGAAAAGGACAAAACAACAAAATCAAAAATTTAATCAAGGTATAACACTTGTAGCGTTAGTAGTAACTATTGTAGTTTTATTGATACTTTCTAGTGTTAGCTTAAATTTAGTTCTAGGAGATAATGGAATAATAGTAAAAGCAAAAGAGGCGGCTGAAACAACAGCAGCTGCACAAGAAAAAGAGGCAATGGAAAGGAATTTACTTGAGAAGGAACTTGAAAACTCATTATCAACACCGGCTGTCGAGCCAACTGATGGTGTAAAAATACCAACAGGTTTTTATTATGTTGGAGGAACTAAGGCTAGTGGTATTGTAATATCGGATAATAAAAATGATAAAAATAAGTATAGAAATCAAAAAGTTGTAGGAACCGATTTATTAGGAAACCAATATGTATGGATACCTTGCACAACGGACAGTTCAAGCTCAGATCTTCAATATGCAAGAACCGAATGGGGAGTTGAAGTAGATGGAGATGATAATTCAAGAGCTATAAAAGATGAACTTACTTTAACAGATGCAAGTGTTACATATTCTGATGCAGATACTGCAAATGGTATAAATGCAGATGTTTCAAAAGAGATAGTTGCACAGATAAAGGCAGAAAAGGCAAGCGTAGCCCAATATGGTGGATATTACATTGGAAGATATGAAGTTGGAAGAAATAGTGATACAGCAGTTGTAAAATATAATCAAACTCCATATGCCAGCATAACTTGGAGCACAGCCTATGGTTTAGCAAAAAAAATAATTACAAATTCAGAGGTAAATTCATATTTATGCTCGAGTTATGCATGGGATACGGCAGTTAATTTCATACAAAACAATAGTACAGCTAAAAATTATGCTACAAGTATAGAAGGATTTAACGGAAACTGGAATCCACAGGCAGTAAAAGATCCGAGTGGAAATGTAATTAAACCAGCGGGTACTAGTCAACAATTAAATACGGGGCTTACAACACAGTTCTGTAATATATTTGATATGGGAGGTAACGAAGCAGAATTTACTACTGAGTTAAACCCAGGTACTTCCGAGACGGTTGTGCTTCGTGGTGGTGATTACGGCAGCAACAGTCCAGCAGGCTACCGTTGGGACAATTGTTCAGGCCTTGCCTACATTGACGGCGGGTTCCGCGCCACTTTATTCTTAAAGTAGCTCTGACCACTGTTAAGATTACAGAAAATATGCGAAAAATGAACTGAAAAGTAAAATAAGAACATAAGGAAAGAAAAACATGGTAAATGATCCGTTAGAAAGATACAAATCATCGGGAACATTGATATTAATTCCTAAAATAGAAGACTATATAAAGTATACATATCAAGTACTTGTAAAAATACCAAGGGTAGAAAAATTTAATATTGGTTCGGAAATAAAAACTTCTTCATTAAGAATGTTAGAATATGCGCATTATTTAAATAAGGATAGGCAAAATGCCTATTCTTACTTGAATAAAATTGATGCTTTGATCAGCTATAATAGGTCTATGGTAAGAATTTTAAATGATGAAAAATCAATAACAAAGAAGAACTATGAGACGTGTATTTCAAAACTTGCTGAAATAGGAAGAATGGTTGGAGGACTGATAAAAGCAAATCCAGATGTTAGAAAGTCGCCAAATGAATAGAATAATAATATCAGGACGTATAAAAAGTATAGATTATAGATTAGTTGATAAGGGAAAAGTATATGCAATTTCATTTATAGAGTTGCAAAACGAAAAGTCAAAAGAAAATCTTCAAGTGATAGCGAAAAATGGTATGGCAGATTTAATTTATCGAAAATTTGAAATTGAAAGCAATATTTTGATTGAGGGTTATATACAGAAAACCCGAAAAAATCTTATGGTGATTATAAGAAGTGTGGAAAAATTAGAAAATGGCGAAATGGATAAGAAATAAATATGATGAGGTATTATCATATGAAAGTTTAATGAGAGCACATAAGCTATCTTGCAAAGGTAAAAAGCTAAGAAGAGAAGTTATACTTTTTTCTCTAAAGAAAGAAGAATATATAAAATATTTGTATGAAAAATTAAAGAGTGGAACATATGTACATGGAAAATATAGTGCTTTTAAAGTATATGAGCCAAAAGAAAGAATTATAGAAAAAGCACCATATATAGATAGAATTGTGCATAGGTGGATAGTAGATAATTTTTTGGCTCCATATTATGTGCCAAGTTTTATAAAGACAACATATGCTTGTATAAAAGATAGACGGAATGCACAATGCAACATTAGATTTGCAATTAGGAATGAGAAAAATGAAAAGAGCATATAGAGATTATTATATATTGAAAATGGATATAAGAAAATATTTTAATAGTATTGATAAAAAAATATTATATAAAATATTAACAAGAAGAATAAAAGATGAGAAGCTATTATGGCTAATACGTCAAATATTAACTGCACAGAAACGTCAAAAGGGCATAGAAATAGGAAATTATACATCACAGACTTTTGCTAATATTTATTTAAACGAGTTGGACCAATATGCAACTAGAAAGTTAAAAGTTCCATTTTATTATAGATATATGGATGATATTGTTATTCTTTTTAAAACTAAAAAAGATGCAAAAGAGGCATTGGATAAAATAAAAAAATTTTTAAAAGAACATTTAGAGCTTGAACTAAATGATAAAACTAACATATTTAGAGGAAAACAAGGTGTTAATTTCTGTGGATATAAAATAAATGAAAACAGAATGAAAGTTAGAGATAAGGGAAAGAAAAAATTTAAGAAAAAAGTAAAAAAGTTGCTCAGAGAGATAAAAAATGAAAACTTATCTTCAAAAGATGCAAGAATTTATTTGACAGGGCATTTGGGATATTTTAATATTGCAAATACATATACATTAAAAAAGAAAAATATATTATTACAAGATGAATTACTACGAGAAAAAATTATATATTAGGGATAAACTGTAAGCTAATTACTCAACTTCCGAGACGGTTGTGCTTCGTGGTGGTAATTACAACAACAACAATCCAGCAGGCAACCGTTGGGACAATAATTCAGGCAATGCCAACATTAACAACGGGTTCCGCGCCACTCTAATATCATTTTCGATGTATAGGTTTAAGGACCTATGCCAATAAAGTATTAGATATTAAAGAAGTTTATTCCTTCCTATTAAATGGTAAAAATGAATAGAATTTTAGTGCGACTCTGGTAGGAAACGAACGAAACACTAAAATGTTAAATTAAAAATATAGAGAATAGTTGAAAAGAAATGTTATGGAAAAGGAATACTTTCAATAAAGAGATTTGTTGAAAGTATTCCTTTTCTAAGTTTGCTTTTATAATTCATAAAATGTCATAAAAAATATATCCATATTATCCCTTTTTTTAATGTAAGATTTAATAAACTCATAACATGAGTGGAAAATACAATAAATTTATTTAATAGCTTTGCGATATTCCATTAGCTCCGTGCTTTCTCTTGCTAATTTTTGCAATGTGTTAAAAGCTTCACTAACAGAAAGAGTATCTGGATCTATTTTTGCTATATTTTCTATTAAGCTGTCACATTTTTTATAGTACACATATGTATAGTCTGACAATACTGGACTTTGGGTGGATTCTATAATTTTTACTGAAATATTAGAACCACGAAAGTATGCTAAATATTTATTTAATTGTGAAGCAGGAAAACCACATTTTACAACAGAAGCATTCAGATTTGTTAACTTAAAATTAAACAATTTTGATATATCTTTTGCATCATCATCTAGAAATATATAGAAAATTCCGTATTTAAATAAATAATAAACATCGCACTTTTCTTGCTTTAGCTGTAAGTATCTATTGTATAAAGTACTCATATACACCTCCATAAAACATAAAAATTATATATTAAAAATTGGAAAAAGTATAGAACTATGAGTGGTTGCAAAATTACATTAAATTTATTTAGAAAATAACTAATGGGTAAAATGGAAGGAGAAAAAATGGCGTATTCAGATAAAATTTATAAAAAGGAAAAATTAATAAGTAGAACATTTTATATTGATGAAAAATTATATTTGGAATTAGAAAGATTATCTAAAGAGGTATATGAAGCTTCAATAAGTAAGTTAATAAACGTGGCAATAGAAGAACTGGTTGAAAAAGAAAAAATAGAGGTATACGAGAATAGAAATAGAACTTGCGTTACAAGGTCTATTCTAATAAGAGAGAGTTTGTTAAAAGGTTTGAGCGAATTGAAGATAAAATATGGTTTATCGATTAGTATGTTAGTTAACATTGCAGTAAAAAATGAAATAATGGAAGAACAAAAATAGAATATTACATTTTTATTACATTTACTTAAATTGTTGAATAAAATTTCCCATATTGATATAATTTAACCATACTTATAGACAAAATAGAAAAATATACTAAGGAGAAGGTTGAAATAATTACTCTTTCAACTTTCTGGTGGAAAGGAACGAGGAAAAATGTTGAAATCAAATGTTAGTTATAGCACAGATAAAGATAGCTTTACTGCTGGTAAAGCATGTGCTGAAAAAGCAGTTGTAGACTTAATAGAAACTAAAGTTGCTTTTGTATTCAGTTCTGTGAAATATAATCAAAATAAGTTGCTAGAAGGTGCAAAATCAGTTCTGGGAACGGCTCCAATAATTGGTTGTACATCATCTGGAGCAATAATTGTACCAGATGGAGTAGTATCATCAGAAAGTGGATTTGCAGGAATGCTTGCAATAGGAGACGATGAAACTGCTGTTGGAGTTGCAGGTTCAGAACGTGGAAAAAATCCAAGAGAAACAGGAAAAAAAGTTGCAAAAGAGGCAATGGCTAAAGTTGGAACAGATAAGGCTCCTGCATATGTATATATGATAGCTTCTCCAGGAGAGGAAGAAGAGTATGTAAAAGGAATTGAAGATGTAGTAGGCTGTGTTCCTGTTTTTGGAGGTAGTGCTGCAGATGATTCTATATCTGGAGATTGGAAAATATTTACGAATGATAAATGCTTTTCTGATGGTGTTGCTGTTGCATTTTTCTATACAAATAAATCAATAAGAAATAAATACACTGGAGCTTACCACGAGACTGTAAACTCTGGAATTGTAACAAAATTGAATGGAAGAAGACAGTTAGTCGAAATAGACGGAAAGCCAGCACTAAATGTGTATGCAAAATGGACTGGCAAAAAGGTGAAGGATTTAGCTGGAATGAATTTGTTATCTGCTTCTGTAACAGAGCCTTTAGGAGTAAAAGATAGATTGGGCTCACTAATTGCAATACGTCACCCAATGATTGGAAATGAAGATTTATCAATGAATGTTGGAAATAACTTAGCAATTAATACAGCAGTAATTCAAATGCAAGCAAGTGTTGATGAATTAATAGAAGCAACTGGAAAAACATTAAAGAATGTAAGAACAAACCTTCCATGCGAAGCTGGAGCATATCTTTTAATACATAGTGGAGAAAGAAAGCTTGGAATAAATGAAAGAATTGAAGAAGTTGCAGAAAGACTAAAGAAAGAAGCAAAAGGTGTTCCATTCTTAACAGTATTTACATTTGGCGAATATGGAACAGAAGACCATGGAGAAAATACTTGTGGAAGATTAATGCTTTCATTTACTGGATTTGGCAAGAATAAATAAAAATAGAATGCTAATAATAAAATTGGAAAAGGAGGAAAATCGATTATAGGCTAAAGGTCTATAAAATTGATTATAAAAAATTATGGCTAATACTAGATTTATATTAAATGAGACTTCATATTTTGGATTTGGAGCTAGAGAAGTTCTACTAGATGAATTAAAAGATAGAGGATATAAAAGAGTATTTTTGGTATCTGATAAATCTCTTGTTGATGCTGGGGTTACAGATAAAGTTATAAATATTCTTGAAGAGGGAAAAGTTAGATATGAATTATATGATGATGTAAAACCAAACCCTTCAATTGATAATGTATTACACGGATATAAAAAGAGCAGATGGTTTAGACCAGACGTTATTCTTGCAGTTGGTGGTGGTTCTAGCATGGATACTGCAAAGGCAATATCTATACTTATGACAAACCCAGATAGAGACGATGTAGTTTCACTAAACGGACCATCAAACACAAAGAAAAAAGGACTTCCAATGATTGCAATGCCAACAACGGCAGGAACTGCAGCAGAAGTTACAATTAACTATGTAATAACAGATGAAGAAAGAGAAGTTAAAATGGTTTGTGTCGATCCACATGACATACCAGTTTTAGCAATAGTTGATACAGAACTTATGGCTTCTATGCCTAAAAAGTTAGCTGCTGCAACTGGAATGGATGCATTAACACATGCAATCGAAGGATATATAACAAAGGCACACAACACAATGTCTCAAATGTTTTCTATGAAAGCAATAGAGCTAATTTATAAAAACTTAGCTAAAGCTGTAAATGACAAAGACCAAAAAGCGATAGATGATGTTGGATTAGGCCAATATATAGCTGGAATGGGATTCTCAAATGTTGGACTTGGAATAGTTCATTCAATGGCACACCAATTAGGAGCTGTTTATGATACTCCACACGGCTTAGCAAATGCAATATTACTTCCAACTGTATTAGAATTTAATGGAGCTGTTTGTGCTGATTTATATAAAGAAATTTTAACACAAGGTATGGGAATAAATGCAATGAAATTTACAGATGAAGAAGCTGTAAAAACACTATGCGAAAAAGTAAGAGATTTATCTGAAGCTGTTGGAATTACTCAAACAGTAAAAGATGTAGGAGCAAAGAAAAAAGACTTTGCAATGCTTGCAGATAAAGCAATGGAAGACCCTTGCAAACCAGGAAATCCAAGAGAAGTAACAAAACAAGACTTTATAGATTTATACGAAAAAGCTTGGTAATCATTTATAACAATTGAAGAAAAATCGCCCAAGAGGGACGCCCCTTTTTGGGCGATTTTTAGAATAAAAGGAGATAAGAGGGTAAAAGACAGTTGAAATTTTGGTTATATCGAATATTATTTTAAATGCGGTTACATAAATATGCATTACTTACAATTAAGAATTCAACTCTTTTCTAACCCGATTTATGCCTATAAGGAAGGAAAATAGAAAAATGGAAAAAGTGAAAAAATATGGAAAATTTCTAATAGCACCAGTAATTGCGGTAGCCATAGCTTTGCTTATATATGCTGTAAAAGGGATTTATCCATTTGGAGGAATGACAATTGCTCATGCGGATATGGGACAATCTTATGAAACATTCTATCATTTGTTATGGGATATTCTGAGAGGTGGAAAATCACTATTATATTCATATACACTGGGAAGTGGCTCTAATGTATTTGGAGGAGTATTACTTGATGGATTCGCAAGCCCACTAGCATGGCTTATAGTATTGTTTAAAAGAGAAAATATAATATATGCGTTCTCGTATTTGTTATTAATTAGAATTGCATTAATTGCACTAACAACATACATATTTTTAAATAAGATATATAAGAAAAGCGGAAACGGTGAAAAACTAGAATTTTGGAAAGTGTTATTTAGCGTTATGTATGCACTTTCAGGATATGTATTAATTAGTTATACAAATATTATGTGGTTGGATGTGGTAGCAATATTTCCTATATTTTGTTTGGGAATACACAGACTTCTTACACAAAATAAATCGGGATTATTTGTTGTTACGTTAACATTAAGTTTAATAATAAGTTATTACATATCTTATATGATTTTATTTTTCATACTATCTTGTCTACCATTTGCAGTATTTTTATATGCTAAAAAAGAAGATAGAAAAAGAGTTGCAGGAAAGCTTATAATGGCAGTATTATTATCACTATTTTTGTCGATGTTTTCTTTCTTGCCAGCATTTTCACAAACTATGAGTTCATATAGAATGGCTGCAAAAGCGGCAACTGTAGTAGAAAATAATGAAGCAGGAATGAAACTAATATTTTTAATGATGTCTGCTATTGAATTATTAGGAACAGTTAGGCTTATAAAATATTTCAAAAAATATAACATTGTAAAAATGATGATTTTAAGTTTAATAATGTGCGGAATATTACCAATCTTATTTGAAAGAATAAATATGCTATGGCATACAGGCTCACATAATTGTTTTCCGTTTAGATACGGATTTATTCCAATATTCATAATGTTAAATTGTGGAATGTACTATATTACTAAATATTTGCCATGCGAAAAGAAATTTGAAAAAATAGATATTTTGCTTATAATCTTAGCACTAGTCCCAATTACGGTACTTACACCAAGAATAGTATTAAGTATAAATTCGAATGACCCAGCTTTTAAAATTGAAGTAGCAGACTGTATAGCTTTATGCATTCAGACAATTATGTGTGCTTTTGTTATAGATAAAGTCTTAAAAATAGAAAACAAAAAAGTTAGAAATTCAATAATATCTGTTATAGTTATTTTTCAAATAATAATTCAGGGGCTTGCATATATTGGTGTGCCAGAAGAAAGAAGAGGAGGACCAGAGCATTCAGATAGTTCGATAACAGTTGCAAATGAACTAATACAGGCGTTTAATTCAAATAAGGCAACATTGTATAGATATAAAGATTTAGACCAGAGTATGACAGAAAATTATCCATTAGTATTAGATTGGCCATCAATTTCAACATTTTTACATATAATTTCGAAAGAGCAAGTATTAACTCATTCTCAATTAGGTTATACCAGAAATAATACAAAATTGGGTGACTGTGGAGGTACGCTGGTTTCTGACGAAATATTAGGAATTAAATATAGCATTAGCAAGAATGAATTAGATAGTGAAATTTATCAAAAAAATGGTACTGCAAAAAATGGTACAAACTTATATGAATATAAAGAAATGCTTCCTTATGGAATTGTATATGAAAATAATAAAGATATAAGTACTATTCCAGAAAAATTTGATGTTTTTGAAACACAAAATTATTTATATAAAGAACTTTTCTCAGAAAATGAAGATATGCTAGAGAAGGTATCAACACAAAAAGAAAAAACAGAAGATGATGAGAATAAAGTAATATATAGATATACAATGAGAGTAAACGAAAAATCATACTTATATTTGTATGGAAATGAGGGAGAAAACTTAATATATAAGATAATAGTAAACGGTGAAACAGTCACAATACCATGGATAAATAACCAGAATAATACTTGGTATTCGTTAAGTTCTAATAATGGAATAATAAACTTAGGAAAATTTGAAAATCAAGATGTTGAAGTGGAAACTATAAGTTATAAAGGAAGATGCAATTTGAAATTTGCAACATTGCCATTAGAAAAATTTGAAAATTTTGTTGCAAATTATAATGAAAGTATTACAAAAGAAATAAATATAGAAAATAATAAAATAAAAATCAAAGTTGAAAATGCTAAAGCAGGACAAAAGTTATTTTTACCAATAACATATGATACAGGTTGGAATGGAGTAAATAACGGAGAAACTCAAGGTATTAACAGAGTATTTAATACATATATGAGTTTAGACCTAAAGGAAGGAACAAATGAAATAGAATTAACATTTATTCCAGCAAAAATGAAACTTGGAATAGAATTATCTATTGCAACCCTTGTAATAATATTAGTATATACATTTGGTATAAAAAAGCTAATAAGAAAAGATGGCATTTTAGACAAAATAATAGTAAATTTAGGCTTCGGAATTTACATTATTATTACTGTGGGCTTTTATTTTAAGGTATACTTAATGTGCATCATTCAAACAATTAAACAATGGATAGGATAAATAGAATAAGACAAAGGATAGAGAACTCCTTTGTCTTATTTTAGTGCTGTTCTGGTATAAAATAGTCTACTACTCCATAAATTAATGCACCTATCATTGCTGCTATCCAAGATATAGAATACCCAGCCACGAAAAATTGTGTAGCATACAATACAACGGCTGCAAGGACAAACCCTACAAAGCCTTTTCCAAATGCACTTGCATGAAGTCCGGTAAATTTAACAAGCAAAAAATCTATAACAGTTAAAACAACTGCTGCTAGTGCTAAAGCCCAAATATTGTTTATAGTAAATCCTGGTGTAAAAAATGCAGTTATAGCAAGTATTACAGCAGATGTTACAAACCTTAAAATTACTTGCGCAAATGTATTGGAACGAGAGTAATTTCTTGCATCAATATTATTGTTATCCATGATAAAACCTCCTAAAATAAATTTATTTTTAGTATTTACAGAAAAAAATAAATTATTCAAACTGATGAATAAATACAAGAAAATAGCAAAAAATAAAAATGAAACAGTAATCAAATTAATACGTAGAATTAACATAATGCAAAACTATATTGATGTGTAGATATATTTGAACTAAAAATAGAAAAATTCAAATTTTTAAAATATAAAATAAATGGTTTATGGATAAATCCAATGAAAATTCAAATATCTAGTAAGAGGAAAAATTAATGTTAGCAACTTTTATAAGGTCGATTATTATTTATATAATTGTATTAATTGTAATGAGATTAATGGGAAAACGTGAAATAGGGCAGATGCAACCGTTTGAACTTGCAATATCAATAATGATAGCAGACTTGGCATCAATTCCAATGACTGATATTGGAATTCCAATTTCAAATGGAATAATTCCAATTTTAGGTTTACTAGTAATGCATCTAGTAATATCTGTATTGAACATAAAAAGCAGTAAAATAAGAGAATTTATATGTGGAAAACCAACAGTGTTAATAAATAAAGGAAGAATAGACGAGAACAAGATGAGAAAAGAACGTTTTACTTTAAACGAGTTAGAAGAAAAATTAAGAAGCAATAATGTTATGAATATTGGAGATGTAGAATTTGCAATACTAGAAACTAGTGGAGATATTTCTGTAATACAAAAACCTAATAAAAGAACGACTACACCTGAAGACTTTAACATTATGCCAGATTATGAGGGAATGACATATAATCTTGTAATAGATGGTAAAATATTGAATGAAAATTTGAAATTAATAGATAAGAATTATGATTGGCTGAAAAAACAAACGCAAAAATTTCAAATGATACCAGAAGAGGCACTAATTGTAACAATAAATGAAAAAGGAAATATATATTGCCAAAAGAAGGAAAAAGATTAATTTTTTTGTAAACTTGCTATAAGCAAAAAATTTTAGAAAAATTCGATAAAATTAGGAAAATTTAGGGAAGGAAAAATTATCAATATGAAAAAAGAACTTATTATAGTAATTATAATAGTTATAGCAATAATCATATTAGACACAATAACACATAATTATACAAAAATAAATTTTGCAAAAATAAATGAACAATTGGAACAAATAAAAGAAATTAGTGAAGATATATATATAATGGAAAAAGAACAAGATATTGCTGAAAATACAAGCAAAGAGGGAAAAGAAAATGACAATAAAACTAGTAAACAAGAAAAACTAAAAGAAAAAATAAAAACTATGGAAGAAGACTGGAAAACTATAAATAATAAGACTGCACTTTACATAGAGCACGAAGAATTAGAAAAAGCAAATGTGTCTATGGTAAAATTTAAAAGATATATTCAATTAGAAGAATATACAGAAGCAATTGCAGAATTAGAAAATTGCAAATATATTCTAGACCATATAAGAGATAAAGAAGCAATGCAGATTATTAACTTATTTTAAAAAATCAAATCCAAATTATTAAAAATTGCGGTATGGTGCTCTTAACCAGAGATTCTAAATGATTCTTTAAAAGTCACTTTTACATTAATTTTTAAAATTTGAATTTGATTTATTACTCTATAAAAGATGATATTGCTAAAATATTCTAAACAATAAACCAGTAAAAAATATGTATGCATATCTATAAAACTTTGTGTTTGAAAATTGTTTTTTGTTGTATTCGAAAAAGGACTTTAAGGCACTGCGTTTATCAAAAATAGTAATCAAAAAACTCTCTTTATACTTAGGAAAACTTAACAAAGTTACAGGCCACATGTGCTTTACGATTATGTCTTTTTCCTTATCATTTAAATTAAATAGTTTTTCTGCATTATATAAAGCAATTTGAGGGTGAAGAAAAGCATGAAAATGTTTTAAATGCAGTTTCTTTTTAGAACCTCTCCAGTCATACAAAAATAAATCGTGTAGCATTGCACCTCTAGCTGCAGAAACATAATCCCAGCCATATTTTTTGCAAAATAAATATGACCAATAGGCAACTTCTAAACAATGTTCATAACAAGAACAATCGTAGTGTTGCCTAAAATTTTTCATCTGTTTTACTGTAGGATTTTCTAAAATATCTTTTGTTATATTTAAAAATTCAATTATATTATCATAGTTATATGTATGTACACTAACTTTTTTTTCTCTAACTTTTAAAGTTTGCATCTTATGTTATTACCTCTATGTTCAGTTCTTAAATTTATTATAAACACAATAAAAGTCTATGTCAATAAAAAAATAAGAGATTAAAATGGTATTTTCTTGCAATATTTTTAAAAATAATACTAGACAAAAACACTTGTTTGTGTTATTATTGGTTCAATGAAGTTTTTATCATTATAGCTATGAAAAAATTTTTGTTATAAATTAAAAATGAATTTGCAAAGCAAGAAATGGAAGTACTTATGATTGATTTAAAACAGAGTGTTCAATATATTAAGGGTGTTGGACCGAGTAGGGCAAAGTTATTAAGCCTACTTGGTGTAAATACTGTTGAAGATTTGATTAATTATTATCCGAGAACGTATGAGGATAGAACAAAAATAAAAAAGATAGAGGAGCTTCAAGATGGAGAAGATGCTCTTATTGAGGCTGTGACTGTAACTGCTGCAACCGTTTTTAAATTAAGAAGAAATATGTCTGTTTCAAAAGTTATGGTGCAGGACGATACTGGTAGATGTTTAATTACGTGGTTTAATCAGGATTATATGAGAAATGTAATTCATGCACACGAAAAATATAGATTTTTTGGAAAAGTTACTAAAAAACTGGGGCAAATAGAAATGGCGTCACCTGTTTTTGATGAGGAAGGAAAAAGCAAGAATACAGGTAAAATTGTGCCTGTTTATTCTACTACAAAAGGATTGTCAGACTCAGCAATAAGACAAGCTGTTGAAAATGCACTTTCGATGGTAAATGCAAAATTACAAGAAACATTACCAGAATATATAACTAAAGATTATCATTTAATGGAACTAGATCAAGCAGTAAGAGAAATTCACTTTCCAAGCAAAATGGAAAATTTGGCGAGAGCAAGAAATAGGTTAGTATTCGAAGAATTGCTAACATTTCAACTTGCTTTATTAAGCTTGAAGGAACAATATGATAATGAAATAAGAGGCATAAAATACAGCAAAGATGTACATATGTCAGATGTAATAAACACATTACCATTCAAACTAACAAAAGCTCAACTAAGAGTTCTTGAAGAAATAGACAATGACATGGAATCGGAAAAGCCGATGAATAGGCTTTTACAGGGAGACGTTGGTTCTGGTAAGACCGTAGTTGCAATGATTGCAGCATATAAGGCTGTGAAGAGTGGCTATCAGGTTGCAGTAATGGCTCCAACAACAATACTTGCAACACAGCATATAAATAATTTTAATAAAATATTAGAGCCATTTGGAATACGTTGTGGGTTACTAGTAAGCAGTCTAACAAAAAAACAGAAAGGCATACTCCTAGAAAAATTAAAAAATGGTGAAATAGACATATTAATTGGAACTCATGCTCTTTTACAAGAAAATGTAGAGTTTAAAAATGTAGGACTAGTAGTAACAGATGAGCAACACAGATTTGGCGTAAAACAAAGAAGTGTAATTGCTGGTAAAGGAAAAAATCCAGATGTACTAGTAATGACTGCAACTCCTATTCCGAGAACACTAGCAATAATAGTATATGGAGATTTGGATATTTCAATAATAGACGAACTGCCACCGAACAGGAAGAAGATTGATACAATAGCAGTAAAAGAAAATATGACAGATCGAATAATTCAGTTTATAAAGAAAAATGTGGACGAAGGTAGACAAGCATACATAGTATGTCCATTTGTAGATGAAAACGAAGAAATGATGGATGTAAAATCTGTAGAAAAACTAGCAGAAAATTATAAGAACGAAGTGTTTAAGGATTATAATGTAGAAATATTACATGGAAAAATGAAACCAAAAGTTAAAGAACAAGTAATGCAAGACTTCAAAGAAAATAAAATAAGCATACTAATTTCTACAACTGTAATTGAAGTTGGGGTGGATGTACCAAATGCAAACATAATGGTAATAGAAAATGCTGAAAGATTTGGCCTAGCCCAGTTACACCAATTAAGAGGAAGAGTTGGAAGAGGAGAATTTAAGTCATATTGTATACTAAAATATAACAGTAATTCTGCAATAGTGAGAGAAAGAATGAAAACAATGACAACAACAGAAGATGGCTTTAAAATAGCAGAAAAAGACTTAGAACTAAGAGGTTCTGGAGAATTCTTCGGAACAAAACAACATGGACTACCAGAATTCAGAATAGCAAATATATTTGAAGATGTTAAAATACTAAAACTGGTACAAGAACTTGCACTAAAAATAGAAATGAATGATCCAAAACTAGAAAAAGAAGAAAACAAAAAATTAAAGGCATTAGTAAATAGAGTGAGAGAAGAAAGAATAGAGTTGTAATAATAGAGTATGAATAAAGTCGAAAAATGCGCACGAAAATGGGAAAAAATACAAATTATATATTGACAATAGTTGAACTAAAATTATATAATATGAGTATACTAATAGGGGATAGCTATTTATTAATTCGAGTGTTTCGCAACTCATAAAAAATGGCGAACTATATATTCGAGCATTTCACAGCTCATAAAAAATGTGAACAATATATTCGAGTTATTGCTAACTCAAAATAAATAGCATTCTATAATAGATAGGGGTTAAATGAAAGTTTAGCTCCTATTTTTTTCGTTAAGGAGGAATTTTATTGAACAAGTTAAGCTTTTATGAGGTCGATAACATTTATGTAAAATATTTGAGAGAACATGGAGACGAAAAAGTTCCAAGAATAGATTATGAAACACATCAAAAATTTTTTTGTGGAGTCATATTTTCAATAAATAATTTTAATTATTTTGCACCAGTATCATCATATAATAAAAAACGACGTACAGCTTTTCTAATTTATGATAATGACAAGTTTACTAAAGAACAAAAACCAATATCATCTTTAAGACTTTCATTTATGTTTCCGTGCCCTTCTGAATGCTTAAATATAAAAAAGTTTGAGTATGAAGATATAAAATATCAAATTTTATTAAGAAAAGAATTGAAATATTGTAATGTACATAGAGAGAAGATAGAAAAATTAGCAAATGAAGTATATATGCTTGGAAAAAATGAAAATACAAGGAATAGATTTAATATATGCAATTTTGAAGTGTTAGAAAAGGAGTGTAAGAAATATTGCAATCAAAATTTCTAAGAAAATTTCCTAAAACCCTTGCATTTTTTCCATAAAAAGGGTATAATAATATTGACATAAGAAGTACGGCAGAAGAGTGGAAACAAGTTCCACTCTTCTACAATGTTATAAGAGAATATTTAATATGAATATAGGGAGGTATATCTTGTCTAAAATAGAAGAAAAAGTAGAAGAGCTCGTTACAAAGCCAATAAATGAACTTGGTTACAGAGTATACGATGTTATGTACGTAAAAGAAGGCAAAGACAATTATTTAAGAATATTTATAGATAATGATACTGGAATTAGCTTAGATGATTGTGAAAAGGTAAACAATGCAATTACAGATATGCTAGACGAAGCGGACTATATAAAAGACCAGTATTTTCTTGAAATTTCGTCTTCTGGAGTAGAAAGACATATCAGAAAAGATTCGCAGTTGCAAGAACATATTGGGAAAGATATAGATGTGAAATTGTTTAAACCATTAAATAAGCAAAAAGAACTTGAGGGAAATCTTAAACAATTTGACGAAAAGACAATTACATTAATCATAGATGAAGAAGAAATCACAATAGAAAGAAGTAACATAAGCTCGATGAAAAGAGCTTTTAAATGGGAATAATATAATTGAAAGGAATGATTGGAAAATGAAGAAGAATGTAAAAAAGGTAGAAAACAAAGGAATTGATAGTACAGAATTAATAATGGCACTAGATGAACTTGAAAAAGAAAGAGGAATAAAAAAAGACTATGTTATAGAATCTATAGAAACAGCTTTAGTTACAGCATATAAGAGAAATTTTGATGTTACGTCAGACAATGTAAAAATTACTCTAAACCGTGAAACAGGGGAGACACACGTTTATGAAGAACTTAATGTAGTAAACGAAGTTGAAGATTGGGACACACAAATTTCAGTAGAAGATGCTAAGAAAATTGACCCAAGATATAATGAGGGAGATGTTGTTGAAAAAGAATTAATGCCAAAGAACTTTGGTAGAATTGCAGCTCAAACAGCAAAGCAAGTTATAGTTCAAAGAATAAGAGAAGCTTCAAGAGAAGTAATATTTAGCGAATTCAACGAGAAAAAAGGCGAAATAGTTTCTGGTATAGTACAAAAAGTTGATAAGAACATTGTTGTATTAGATTTAGGAAAAATTGAAGGTATAATGCCAATTAAAGAGCAAATACCAACAGAACATTACTATGTAAATCAAAAATTAAGAGCATGTGTTGCAAATGTTGAAAAAGGTGCAAAAGGCTCAACACAAATAATAGTTTCAAGAGCAAATAATGATTTCTTAAGAAAATTATTCGAGCTTGAAATTCCAGAAATTTATGAAGGTTTAATCGAAATTAAGAGTATTTCAAGAGACCCAGGAAAGAGATGTAAAGTTGCAGTATATTCTCCAAATGAAAACATAGACCCAGTTGGTTCTTGTGTTGGACAAAAAGGAATTCGTATTCAAAATATAATAAATGAATTAAGTGGAGAAAAAATAGATGTAATAGAATGGAATGAAGATCCATCTACATACATTGCAGAAGCTTTACTTCCAGCAAAAGTTATGGCTGTTGATATTAAAGATGAAGAAAGATTTGCCCAAGTAATAGTTCCAGATGATCAATTATCATTAGCTATTGGTAAAGCAGGACAAAATGCAAGACTTGCGGCTAAATTAACAAACTGGAAAATAGATATAAAGAGTGAATCTCAATTTAGAGAAATGATACAAGAGCTACAAGCAAATGGTGAAGAAAAAGAAGAAACTGCAGATGCAGAAAACGTTGATGAAACAAATGTAGAAGAGGCAAACGAAGTAGAAAACGTTGAAACATCAGAAGAAAATAAAGACGAAGAATAAAAGGAAGTGTGATACTTGAAGAAAATACCACAAAGAACTTGCTTAGGTTGCAATGAAGCAAAACCTAAAAATGAATTGATAAGAATTGTAAAGCAGAGTGATGGCAAAATATTCGTAGACAAAACAGGAAAGGCTGAAGGACGAGGTGCATATATATGTAATAATGTAGAATGTTTGGAAAAGGCCATAAAGTCAAAGAGATTGAGCAAAAGCTTTGAAACAGAAATAAATAACGAAATTTATGAAAGCTTAAGAGGTGTAATTATTGATAAATAGAGAAAATAAAAAGGAATTAAGCACAAGAATAAATATAGGGGGGTGGAATTATTGGGTAAAATAAAAATTCACGAACTAGCAAAAGAAATAGGAATGTCAAGCAAAGATGTACTTGAAAAAGCAAAGTCGCTAGGCATAGATGTAACAAGCCATTTAAGTAATGTGACAGATGAACAAGCAACAGAAATTAGAAATGCATATTCAAAAAATAATAAAAATAATGTGAAAAAGGAAAATAAAGTGGAAAATAAGAAAGAAACAAAAAAAGAAACAAAGAAAGATAACAAAAAAGATACTCCAGTAATTATTAGAAGAGAAGTTATATTAAATGATGAAGAGGATTCTAAGAAAGACAATAAGAAAGCTGAAGAAAGAAAAGATGTAGGTTTTGTAAAAAGAAGAAATAATAACGATTATAATATTGTTTACAGAAATAAACCTAATAAACCTCTTACAGTAAATGAATTATTTGGACTTGGTAAAAAAGAAGAAAAGCCAAAGGCAGATGTAAAAGCTGAAACCGCAAAGAAAGAAGAAGTTAAGAAGGAAGAGAGTACTGCTAAAGCTACTACAACTGAAGTAAAAACAGAAACTGCAAAAGTAGAAAAAGCCGAAACTACAAAGGCAGAAACAGTAAAGGCTGAAACTGTAAAAACAGAAGCTCCAAAGCCAGAAGTTAAAGCAGAAGCAAAACAAGAAGCTGTAAAAGCAGAAAGTTCTAAACCTGAAGTTGTAAAGACTGATAGAACCGAATCTCATGACAGAAATGACAATTATAGAGGCGAAAATTCTAGAAACGACAACAGAGGTGAGTATTCAAGAAACGATTCTTTCCAAAGAAGAAATAACTTCAATAATGGAAATAGAGAATTTGGAAATAATAATGGTAACAGAGACTTTAGTAATAACAGAAACCAATTCCAAAGAAACAATAACTTCAATAGAAATGATAGATTCCAAAATAATAATCAATCAAGAGATGGTTACAGACAAAATAATCAAAATGGCCAAAATAATAGATTTAATAATGGCAATAATGGTTATAATAAAAATAACCGTGATAACAACGGATTTAACAGAAATAACCGTGATAACAATGGCTTTAATAGAAATAATAATCGTGATAATAATGGCTTTAACAGGAACAACAATGGTGGTTTCAACAGGAGACCATTAGATGAGAAGAGATTAGACAAGAAAATTAACGATATATTAGAGACTGAAATTGTTGAAAAAGAAAGTCAAAGAGATTATTCTACAAAGGCAAGTTTCAAGGCTAAGAGCAATAAATATGATGAAAATAAGCAAAATAAGAATAAGTCTAGAAGATTCAATGGTGAAGAAGAATATGATGAGGGCAAGTTAAAGAATTTAAAACAAGTAGATAAGCTTTCTAACATGTTTGGAGACCAAGAAGGTGGAATGCTTGATTACTATGATTTATCAACAGAACGTGGTAAGAAAGGTAAACGTAAAAACCAGAAAAATACTGAGGAAAGAAATAAGCAAAAAATATTTAAGCTAACAGAAATAACAATTCCAGAGAGCATAAGTGTTAAAGACCTAGCAACAGAGTTAAAGAAAACAAGTGGTGAAGTAATAACAAAGCTTATGGGATTAGGAATAATGGCAACTATAAACCAAGAGCTAGATTTCGATACAGCCTTCTTAGTAGCAGGAGAATTTGGTGTAACAGCCAACAAGAAGGAAGAAGTTAAAGAAGAAGATATACTATTTGACGAGTCAGAAGACAAGGCAGAAGACTTAGTTCAAAGAGCTCCAGTAGTTGTTGTTATGGGACACGTTGACCATGGTAAAACATCACTTCTAGATGCAATTAGAAAAACAAATGTAATAGAAGGCGAAGCCGGAGGAATTACACAACATATTGGTGCATATAAGGTATCAATAAATGGAAGAGAAATTACATTTTTAGATACACCAGGACACGAGGCATTTACAAGTATGCGTGCTAGAGGTGCTCAAATTACAGATGTTGCAATACTTGTTGTTGCAGCAGATGATGGTGTAATGCCACAAACTGTTGAAGCTATAAACCATGCTAAAGCAGCCGGAATTCCAATAATAGTTGCAATAAACAAAATTGATGTACCAGGAGCTAACCCAGAAAAGGTAAAACAAGAATTAATGAAATATGAATTAGTTCCAGAAGAATGGGGTGGAGATACAGTATTTGTAGAAATTTCTGCAAAACAACATATCAACATAGACCAATTACTAGAAATGGTATTATTAGTTTCAGACATGCAAGATTTAAAAGTAAATCCAAATAAGCAAGCTAAAGGTGTTGTAATAGAAGCAAGACTAGATAAAGCAAAAGGTCCTATCGCATCTGTATTAGTACAAAGAGGAAGCTTAGACGTTGGAGATACAGTAGTTGTTGGAACATCAATTGGTAGAATTAGGGCAATGAAAGACGATAAAGGAAAACGTGTTAAGAGTGCTGGCCCTTCTACACCAGTAGAAATTATGGGACTTACAAAAGTACCAGAAGCTGGAGAAACTTTCTATGAAGTTAAAGATGAAAAAATGGCTAAACACTTAATAGAAAGAAGAGAAAGAAAAGCAAGAGAAGATGCTATGAATGCATACAACAAAGTAACATTAAGCAATCTATTCGAGCAAATGGAACACGAAAACTTAAAACAATTAAATATAATTGTAAAAGCAGATGTTCAAGGTACAGCAGAAGCATTAAAGCAATCTCTTGAAAAACTATCTGACAACGAAGTTGCAGTAAAAGTAATACACTCAAATGCAGGAGCTATAAATGAATCTGATGTTAACCTAGCAAAAGCTGCAAAGGCTATAATAATAGGATTTAATGTAAGACCAAACGCAACGGCAAAAGAAGTTGCAGAAAAACAAGGAGTAGAAATCAAGTTATATTCTGTAATTTATCAAGCATTAGAAGATGTTGAAGCTGCAATGAACGGCTTACTAGACCCAGTTTACGAAGAAAAAGTAATTGGAAATGTAGAAGTAAGACAAACATTCAAGGTTTCAAATGTTGGAACAATTGCTGGTGGATATGTAAAAGACGGAAAAGTTGAAAGAAATGCAGGAGTAAGAGTAATAAGAGAAGATGTTGTAATACACGAAGGCAAACTTGCATCATTAAAGAGATTTAAAGATGACGTTAAAGAAGTTGCTAAAGGGTTCGAATGTGGTCTTCAAATTGAGAATTACAACGATATTAAAGAAGGCGACATTATAGAAGTATTCGTAATGGAAGAAATAAAAAGAACTAAAAAATCAAAAGTACAACAAATTTCTCAAGAACATGGAATGAACAAATAATCTAAAACCGAAGAAAGGAAATTTTAGAGAAAATGAGTAAAAATGAAGCTAGACTTGGCAGAGTTAATGAAGAATTAATGAAAGCCTTAAGCCAAATAATAACTTATGAATTGAAAAATCCTGATGTTACAGGAATGATAAGTGTTACAAGAGTAAAGGTAACACCAGACTTAAAATATGCGAAAGTATATGTAAGTATGTTAAATTCAAAAAGTGTAGAAAAAACTATGCAAGGGTTAAAAGACTCTGCAGGCTTTATGAGATCACAAGTTGCTAGAATGGTAAATTTAAGAATTACTCCAGAGCTTGTATTTGAATATGATGATTCAATAGAACATGGAGAAAGAATAGATAATATTTTAAAGCAAATTAGTGAACAAGATAAGGCAATAAAAGAGAAAAAATAATATTTTTAGGGACAGCACAACTTTTATTATGCGGTCCCTAAAAGTCTATATAGGAAGGAACAATAATGACTTTAGATAATATTTTAGAAGAAATAAAAAAAGCAAATACCATTGCAATAGTAGTACATGAAAATCCAGATGGTGACGCCATTGGAAGTGCACTTGCTATGAAATTGGCATTGGAGCAATTAAACAAAGAAGCAGACGTAATAATACCAGAGTATCCAAGTGCATTCAACTTTTTGCCAGGAGTAGAAAAAATAAAGAAAGAATCTGACATACAAGAATACGATTTAGCAATAGCTTTAGATTGTGCAAGCATCAAGTTATTAAATGGATTTGCAAAATATTTTGATAATGCAAAAGTAAAGGTTGCAATAGACCACCACAGTAGTAACACAATGTATGCAGATTATAACTTCATAAGCCAAGATTCACCAGCATGTGCCCAACTATTATTAGTTGCATTTAGTTACTTTGGAATAGAAGTTACTAAAGAAATAGGAACTTGCATCTTAGCAGGAATAATCACAGATACGGGTGGATTCAGATATTCAACAGTAACAGCTGAAACTTTCAGATTTGTTGCAGAGCTATGCGAAAAAGGTGTAAAAGTATCACAAATATATGATAAGGTATATTCAAGCAAGACAAGAGCTAAATTTGAATTACACAGAATTGCACTTGAAAGACTAGAGTTTTTAGAAGAGGGCAAAATAGCCTACACATACATAACAAAGGCAGACGAAGAAAAAGTTGGAGCCGAAAATGGAGACTACGATGGAATTGTAGAGAATGGTAGAGACGTTGAAGGTGTTGAAGTTTCACTATTCTTAAGAGAAACAAGCAAAGGCATAAAAGCATCAATACGTTCTAAAAACTATGTAAATGCAGCAGAAGTTGCAATGATGTTTAGTGGTGGCGGACATTTACGTGCAGCAGGTTGTAGCAATTTACCAGGAACTATAGAGCAAGTAAAAAACCAGATGATAAACAGAATAAGAAGCTGCCTAAAATAAATTTTGTCGCCAAATGGGGATGCCCTTTCGCCCAAAAAGGGGCGTCCCTATTGGGCGAAAGGAGCATTAAATTGAACGGAATAATTTTAATAAATAAAGAAAAAGGCTGTACATCGCATGATGTGGTTTATAAAGTAAAAAAACTAACAAATTCTAAAGTAGGACATACTGGTACATTAGACCCTAATGCAACAGGAGTATTACCACTTTTAATTGGAGAAGCAACTAAAATTTCTAAATATTTAATAAACCATGATAAAGAATATGAAGTTGTATTAGAATTAGGCAAAAAAACTTCGACAGCAGATGTAGAGGGAGAAGTAATAGAAGAAAAAGAAGTTCCAACTAAAAGCTTAGAAGAGCAATATGTAAAAAAAATTTTAAAAACATTTATTGGAAAACAAGAACAAACTCCACCAATTTATTCTGCAATAAAAATAAATGGGAAAAAGCTATATGAATATGCAAGAAAAGGACAAGAGGTAAAATTAGAGCCAAGACAAATAGAAATATATGACATTGAACTACTAAACATAAATAAAACAGAAGAACAAATAAGCTTTAGAGTTAGGTGTTCAAAAGGAACTTACATAAGGAGTTTATGCGAGGATATAGCAGAAAGGCTTGGAACAGTTGGCTTAATGAAAGAGTTAAAAAGAACTGTAGTTGGAGATTTTAAGATAGAAAATGCAATTACTGTAGAAGAATTAAAAGAAAAAATAGAAAATAAAGACTACTCTTGCATAATTTCTATAGAAGAAATATTTAAACATAATAATAGAATAGACCTAAATACACAAGATTATAGCAAATATGTAAATGGAGTAAAGCTAGATATAGAAAATTGTAAAATAACAGAATTTGATGTGACACGAAGAAATGTTAAAGAAGAAACACAGAAAAACAATTTAACAGATGAAACATATAGAATATACTTAGACAATAAATTTATAGGACTTGGAATTGTTAGTGGAAATAAATTAAAAAGAGATTTGATTATACAAGACTAACAGTATGAGAAAATATAAAAAGGCGAAATTCAACAAAAAATGACAAATTTGAAAAATAAGAAAAGATTATTGTACTGGTGTAGAACGATGATATTATTCAGATTGAATAAATAATACTTTATTTGAAAGAATAAAACGAACTTGCCAAGGAATTAGAGGATGCTGTAAATGAAAGTGGTAGTAATTCAGACGATTTATTGATAAGATTAGCTTTTATAAGTTAGTCTTTTTTATACTAAATAATTCATATGTGACTAAATGAAAAATTTTACGTCAGTATAGATGAAGGAGATAAAATGGAAGACAACGAAATAATTGAACTTTACTGGAAACGTGATGAAGTGGCAATACTAGAAACAGATAAGAAATATGGAAAATATTGTAGTAAGATAGCTTATAACATATTAGCAAGTGTTGAAGATTCGGAAGAATGCGTTAATGATACATATTTGCATGCGTGGAATGCGCTTCCACCTAATAGACCTAATATTTTTAAGGCTTTCCTAGCAAAAATTACAAGGAATTTGGCTCTTGATAAATATGATAGTAAAACTGCACAAAAAAGAAATAATTCAATGGATTTAGTTTATGAAGAATTAGAAGATTGCATACCAACGTATAGTATGGAGAAAGAAATTGAACACAATGAACTTGTGAAAGAGCTTAATATGTTTTTAGAAAATCTGTCAAAGGAAAAAAGAGTGATATTTCTCGAGAGATACTGGTATATGAGTTCGATTAAAGATATAGCAACAAAACATAGTCAAAAAGAAAGTAAAACGAAAATGGAATTATTAAGAATGAGAAATGCCTTAAGAAAATATTTGGAGGAGAGAGGTGAAATGGTATGAATTCAAAAGATTTATTAAGAGCTTTTGGCGATATTGATGAAAAATATCTAGATGAAGAGCATGAGACACCAAAAGAGAAAAACAAAAAAGAATTTTATATTAAGATTATTAGAAATAAAAAAATTATCTATGGCTTATCATCGGCTTGTGCAGTATTTATATTAGGTATTGGAATATTGGCTGTACAGAAGAAGTCGAATAATAACGTGACGAAAGCTGAAAATGAAATAATGGTTAGTAGTCGAAATATGAATGTAATGCTAGAAATTAATCCAATGCAAGGTGCCTCAATGGCAAAATTAGATGCAGATGTACAGACCGTTGAAATAAATAGCTTGCCAGAAAAATTCGGATTTATTAATAATATTGCATTGCCAAGTGAATATAAATTAGACAACAGCTATGAGCTTTTTACAAGGGAAAATTTCAATACAACTGAATATAGCTTATTGCATGATTATGTATTTAATTATAGTAAGGACTATGAAAATACTATTAAAGTAGCTTTTTCGGAAGTAGGAGAACCAATAAGAGATTATTTTTTAGATGATAGTAAAAAGGTGTCAAAAATTGGTGATGTAGATGTTATTATATCTCAATATGAAAAGATGTATGTAGCAACATTTAAATGTAAAGAAATATATTTTGACATAGAAACAAATGGAATAACAGAGGAAGAATTAGTAAATCTATTGGAAAGCATAATAAAATAATAAATGAAGGACTACATTAAACTGTGTAGTTCTTTTTACGTGTTGATAAAAGAGAGATTTTGTGGTATAAATTAAAATTGATAATTTATATAGGAGTTTATATTATGAAGATTATAACATTATGTGGAAGTTTGAGATTTCAAAAATGTATGATGCGCACTGCTGAAAAAATGGCGTTGTTAGGCAATTGTGTTCTTACACCGATATATCCGACTTCTGAAAATCCGGAAAGAACAAAAGAACAATTAGAAATGTTAAAAGAAGAGCACTTTAAGAAAATAGAATTATCTGATGCTATATTAGTGATAAATGTAGATGAATATATTGGATATAGCACAAATTTAGAAATAGAATATGCAAAAAAATTAAATAAAGAAATTTTATATTATACAGATTTGATAAAAAATAAAACAATAAAAATATAATAGGAGGAATATTAAATGATAAAACATATTGTAATGTGGAAATTTAAAGATGGTGAAAAGGAGAACATGAAGAAATTTTTAGAAGGATTAAATAGTTTGAAAAACATAATTCCAGAGATAAAATATATGGAGACTGGAATAAATATAAATCCTAAAAATAATTATGATGCAATCCTGATTTCTGAATTTGAAACTATGGATGATTTAGAAAAATATAAAAATAATCCTGAACATTTAAAAGTTTCAGCTTTATGTAAGCAAATAAGAATTGATAGACAAGCAATAGATTATGAATTTTAGGAGGAATAAAAATTATGCTTAAAGTAGTAGGAACTATGTTTTTTAATAATAGAAAATTGCTAATAGATAAACCAAGAAAAAGACCTACATATCAAATGGTGGGAGGAAAGGTAGAAGAAGGGGAGAGATCATTAGAAGCGGCTATTAGAGAGTGCCATGAGGAACTTGGAAACAAGGCTGTATTCGATGAAAAATTATTTGAATTAATAATGGAATTTGATGAAATTGCTACTAGTGATGGAAAAACTCCTATTCATTTTTATGTGTTTAAATATAATGGCGAATTAGACGGAGAGTTTACTACATCAGAGGAAATTGAAAGATTTAAGTGGTACTCATCAAATGATGGTACAGATATTTTATCAAACACACTAAAAAATGAGGTAATACCATATTGTATGAAAAATAATTTAATAGATTAAAATATAAAGGTAGCACATATAAATTTTGTATGTGCTATTTAAAAGATTTAAAATTATCGAAAAACGATAAAAAAGTATTGACAAACAAAAATATATGATATATACTGATGCCGAACAAGAAAAATGAGTGACTCATATAAATGAAAGGAAAATGTTAATATGAAGATTTTAGGAGAAAAAAGTTTATCATCTAAAGTTATAGTTGGATTAAAGGGTTTATTTACTATAATCAGTATTGTTGACTTACTAGTAATCGAAACAATTGTAAAAGTTATTATCGAGCTAATAGGCATGGAAAATGTAGAAAAAAGTGTGGCAAGTCTTATTCTATTTATAATGATTATAACTACTGGAATTATTGCACTTTTTATTATTTATCAATTTATAAAAATATTTCAACATTTGAAGGATAGTGATTTATTTTGTGAAAATAATGTAAAAAGACTGAGTACTATAAGTATATATTGTTTTGTGATAAGTACTATATATTTTATTACAGCAATATTTGCTATTGCAACAATAACAAAATATTTTCAAGAATTTGTATATTATATACTGTTTTCTCTGATAATTTTAGCAATAATTTTTGGTGTTGCTGGAATTGGAATAAAAATACTTAATGAAATATATAAGAAGGCAATTGAGTATAAAGAAGAAAATGATTTTACTATATAATGGAGGGAAGAAAGATGCCAATTATTGTTAATGTAGACGTAATGCTTGCAAAAAGAAAAATGTCCTCCGGTGAACTAGCAGAAAAAGTTGGAATAACACCTGCAAATTTATCTATATTAAAAACTAATAAAGCCAAAGCAATAAGATTTTCAACATTAGAAAAGATTTGTGAGGTATTGGATTGCAAGCCGGGAGATATATTGGATTATGAAAAGAATATTGGCAAATAATTAGAATTTTGGCTACGTCAAATTTCATTTAAAACGCGGTTATATACACAAAGTATGCGCCCTTGCCTTTTAAATTTTATTTTCCTGGCCAAAATTTAATTTTTTACCAATCAAATTAAAGGAGTAGTAGAAATTATGGAGATTATAGGAAGTTTAATATTATCGATTATACAGTCAATTTTATTTTATGGTAAGCAAATTGGAATTTCAATGCTAATATTTGAATTGATATGTAATGGAATTATTTTATTTGTACTTAACAAAAAAGAAAAGATACAGAACAAGGCTGGTTTATGGCTTATGGTTCCAATAGTATTGCTAAGTAGTACCTATTTTGTATTTGCTAATAGAACTTTTTATGTTGCAAATATATTTGTAATATTTGCTTTAAATTTTATCATGTATGTAATTTTAATTAATTCAAAAGGTACTTTAACTAATTACTTATATAAGACAGGATTGCTATTTACTGATACTGTGGGAGAATGGCAAGATGGATTGAAATTAAGTAAAAAAGTTGTAAATGAACATTTATCTGTAAAAAAGAAAACTGTAAATTTTAAGAAAATTGCTAAGTCAGTATTAATTGTATGTGTTGTAGTTGGAATTGTATTAATATTGTTATCATCAGCCGATTCAATATTTGCAAATCTATTTTCTGGCATAGGGCGTATATTTACGCATATTAATACAGCAAATATATTTAATCTAATTTTGAGAATAGTAATTATGGTAATGGTATACTTCTTATTCTTAAGCTTTATTCTGAAAGTTCAAGATGAATTTGAAGAAGATGAATATAGACGAGAAGTAGAAGTAAAAGATACTTTTACAATTAAAATGCTTTTAGTAACATTAAATATTGTATACTTGGTATTCTGTTTTATACAAATACAGTCATTATTTGCTAAAATAAATATTCGAAATTCATTTGATTACGCAAATTATGCAAGAAGCGGATTCTTTCAATTGATGTTTGTATCTTTTATAAATTTGGCAGTAATATTAATATCAAATAGATATAATGCTAAAAAGGAAAAAAACATAAAGATACTAAATCTTATGTTAGTAGTGTTTACTATCATAATTGCAATATCGTCAATGTACAGAATGCATATGTATGAGATGGAATATGGTTTAACATATTTAAGAATGTTCGTTTATATCATACTAATTACCGAAATAATTGCATTTATTCCAATCGTAAAATATATTCTTGATGATAAGTTTGATTTTATGAAGTGGTGCTTTGGTATTTGCATTGGAGCTTATTGTGTGGCAAACATTATGAATATTGAAAACATAATTGTAAGCAGAAATCTTACAAGAGAGAGTATTAGATCAATTGACTATAATTACTTATCAAATATTGCAAGTGAAGATAGTTATATTATATTGGAGGATAAACTACAAGACCAGAATATAGATTTAAAAGAAGAAACTGCAATTGAGAATATCTTAATAAATATAAAGAAAAATGAAAAAACATTAAGCTGGCAAGAATTTAACATTTCAAAGATGAGAATTCAAAAGAGAAGAACAAATATACAACGAATGAATGAAATAGTATACGATTTATATGATTAGACTTTATTACTGCCTATTATTAATGGGCAGTAATAGTTTGTATTATGCAAGAATATATAATATTAACTTAGGAGGAAAGAAAAATAATATGGGAGCAATAGAAATTTTATTAATTAGTATTGGGCTTGCAATGGATGCATTCGCAGTTTCTGTTTGTAAGGGATTAGCAATGAAAAAAATGAACTGGAAAAAGGCTGCAATTATAGGATTGTATTTTGGAATATTTCAAGCTGTAATGCCAGTTATAGGTTATTTTTTAGGGACTACGTTTGAAAAATTTATAACATATGTGGATCACTGGGTTGCTTTCATTTTATTAGTCGGAATTGGTATAAATATGGTAAAAGAAGCTTTTAATAAGGAAAGTGAAAATAGGAATGACAATGTAGATGTGAAAACAATGCTAGTTTTATCAATAGCAACTAGTATAGATGCATTGGCTATTGGAATTACTTTTGCATGTTTGAAAATACAAATAGTAATGCCTGTTATAACAATAGGACTGATAACATTTATAATTTCTGTAATAGGTGTAAAAATTGGAAACCGATTTGGTGATAAATACGGGAAAAAAGCAGAAATAATGGGCGGAGTAATATTGATTTTATTAGGAATAAAAATATTATTAGAACATTTAGGAATAATAAATTTTTAAAAATATTGCAATATAAATTTTTAAAGTATATAATAATAAAAACGAAAAAAGGAGAAAACTATATGAAGAAATCTTTAATTGTAATTATTGTTATTGTTTTATTATTAGGAGGCTTATTAATTGGAAGCTATAATGGAATGGTTTCAAAGAGAGAGACTGTAGATACGGCATACTCTAATTTGGACGTAACATTGCAAAGAAGAGCCGATTTAATTCCTAACTTAGTAAATACAGTAAAAGGTTATACAAGCCATGAAACTGCTGCTATAGAGCAGGTAACAAATGCTAGAACTAAATATTTAAATTCATCATCTACAGATGAGAAAATAGAGGCCAATAATGAAATTTCAAAAGCATTATCTAATTTATTGGTGGTTGTAGAAAATTATCCAGACTTAAAAGCATCAACAAACTTTACACAACTTTCTGATGAGTTAAGTGGAACAGAAAACAGAATTGCTGTTGCAAGAAGAGATTATAATGATGCCGTTAAAACTTATAATTTATCTATAAAACAATTTCCTAATAGCATATTAGCTGGAATGTTTGGATTTGATACAGCAACATATTTTGAAGCAAGTGAATCAAGCAAAGATGTACCAAATGTATCTTTTGAATAAGAATAATAAAAGGAGAAAAAATTAGGAGTTATTTAATGTAAAAATGAAATAACTTCTAATTTATTAATTAGTATGGGAAAAAGAAAATTTTTAATAGGATGCTTAATTTTTATAGTAGTTTGTTTAGCTATTTTTAATAAATCAAGAGCTGTTGTTAGTCAAACAAGTGATTTTTATGTGAATGACTCGGCAGGAGTATTAGATAACAGTTTGAAAAATTATATTATATCAACAAATAAATCTTTGTATTCACAAACAGGAGCACAAATTGTGGTAGTGACTGTAAATAGTCTTGATGGTGATGCTATAGAAGATTATGCCAATAAGTTGTTTAGACAATATGGAATAGGAGATAGCAAGAAAAATAATGGTGTGTTAATTTTACTTTCTATTCAAGATAGAAAATGCAGAATTGAAGTGGGATATGGATTAGAAGGGACATTAACCGATGGAAAGACTGGAAGAATACAAGATGATTATATGGTCCCATATTTTAAAAATGATAATTGGCAAGATGGAATAAAAAATGGGTATAATGCTGTTTTAGAAGAAGTGAAAAATGAATATAATGTTACTATCAATGGAAGTGTGGAGGCAGTCAAAGGTAACCAAACAGATAAATATGACAAATTAGGAACTATATTTGCATTTTCCATTATACCATGCTCTTTAGTTTCTATGTTTAGTAGACATACCAAAAAAATTATAAGATGGATTTCAGCTATTTCATCTATCTTAAGCTTTATAATGTTCATGTTTTTAGATAGTGATATTTTATTAATGATATTTATGATTAGCGGACTGCTATTTCTTATAACGCTAGGTTCCGGAAGAGGCGGGTACTTTGGCGGAGGCTATGGTGGTGGAGGTTTCTCATCAGGTTCTTCAGGAGGATCCTTTGGAGGTGGAGGTTCTTCTGGCGGAGGAGGCTCTTCAAGAAGCTTTTAAATAAGTACGATTTGGGGGACGGAAAAAATTGTATAGGTAAAATTTATTCATAATACTACTAACTCATATTTTCAAGCAAAACTAAGTTGACTTGCTAATGCTAAAAAATATGAGTTAATACTTTTTATGAAATTGTACAATTTTTTCTACGTCCATGAATTGTATTAATTTAATAATTTCATAAAAAATTGTTCTGTACTAATTTCAGGGACCCTATTGTTTCTTTTTAGAAGATATAAACAATTAGGGTCTTTTGTTATTATGTTTATGCCACTTGTACATGATAGGCTTGCTTTAAATCCAAGGTCTTTCACAATTGAATTTGATTCTTTAGAGACTGCTCCAAATGGATATGTGAATGTATTTGGTTGATACCCATTGCAATTATTTCTAAATTCTTCTTGTAGCTTATTTAAGTCATTGCTTAAAAAATTAGAATAGTGCTCAGCACTTTCAGAAGACGTTTTTTTGCAACCGTTTCTGCCATTATTCATAGAATGCAAATTATATGTATGGTTTTGAAATTCAATACAGCCATCAGTAATTAATTCATTTATATCTTTCCAACGTAAATAACCATAATTAGGGTTGGCTTCATCTGACTCTGTGTATCTATCGGAATATTCTCCAACAATTGAAACTACAGCTTTCATGTTATATTTGTGAAGAAGTGGAACTGCATAGCTTAAATTATTATAATAACCATCGTCAAAAGTAATGATGATAGGCTTTTCAGGAAGCGGAGCATCATTATAAACATAGTTTATTAGCTCGGTCATTGTGATTGTAGAATAACCTTTGCTTTGAATGTATTTCAAGTCCTCTTCAAAAATGTTTGGGTGAACAATGTAAGTACTTTTTTGGGATTTTAACAGGCTGTGGTACATTATTATTGGGAGTTCAATTTCATCATCACTTTTAGCAAATGAAAAGCTAAATAAAAATGAAAACAGAGAGACCATAGCTGTAAAACTTAAAATAATTTTATAATTAAATCTAATAACTTTTAAAATTTTCATACTTAATAATATGCTACAAATGATATTTAATGAATATATATAAATGTAATTTGTAATAGCTGTGTAATCAATGATTAATAGAGGGTCATTTTACGGTAATAGATACGAATATTTTCAAACCCCTTGCAATATTAATGTAACAGTTATATAATAATCTACGAATTAGGAGATATAATTATATTTCCTTAATAACGCTTCTTTTTTAAGGAGAAAGTATTATGAAAAAATTTTTAAAAACGTACAAGTCAGTTATTATACTTTTGGCTGCGATAATAATTGGCGCTATTGTGGGGATAGCATTTAAAGAAAAAGCAGCTGTCTTAAAGCCCTTCGGGGATATCTTCCTAAATTTACTATTTGTAGTAATAGTTCCGCTTATATTCTTAAGTATCACAACATCAATTGCAAAAATTAAACAACCCAAGAGATTGGGAAAAATAATGATTACTATTTTCTGTGTATTTATAGTAATGTCGTTAGTTTCTGTTCTTGTTGGAGTTTTATCAACGTATTCATTTAAACTTGTAAATACTGATGATGGAGCAAAAATAAGAGCCGAGTTGGAAGAACAAAGTGGAACGGCGGAAACCACGGAAACGGAAGATTTAAATATTTTAGAGAGAACTGTAAATGTACTTACAGTTAGTGATTTTAACAAACTATTATCAAAGGAAAATATAATTGCAATTGTTGTATTTTCAATTTTATTCGGAATAGCCATAAAAATGGCTGGTGAAAAAGGAGAACCACTCGAAGAAGTTCTAGAATCAGCATACACTGTTATGTTGAAATTTGTACAATTAATATCGTACTATTCGCCAATAGGATTGGGCTGCTATTTTGCAGTGCTAGTTGGAACATTTGGTGGTCAAATTGCACTAGGATATGCTAAAACTTTTGTAATATATACATTAGTATCTATTGTTTATTATGTGGTTGCTTATTCTTTATATGCATTTATAGCAGGAGGAAAGAAAGGCGTAGTAGCAATGTGGAAAAACATTGTATCACCAACAGTTGTAGCTTTAGCAACATGTTCGTCAGCTGCAGCAATACCATCAAATACAGAGGCTGCAAAAAGAATAGGAGTTTCTGGAGATATTGCAGAAACAACGGTACCTCTTGGAACAAGTTTTCATAAAGATGGTTCAATAATCGGGTCAGTCTTTAAGATAATGTTTTTAGTATGTTTGTTTGGAACTAGTGCAAGCATATGGCAGGTTATGATTGTAGCATTAATTGCTAACTTATTAGTTACTGCAGTGCCAATAGGTGGTGGAACAATATCAGAAATGATGATTTTATCTATGATGGGCTACCCAGTAGCAGCACTACCAATACTTACAATGGTTGCAACAATAATAGATGCACCTGCAACTGTGTTAAATTCTGTTGGAGATTCGGTTGCATCAATGATGGTGGCAAGAGTTGTAGACGGTAAAAATTGGCAAGAAAAAAACAATAGTTAAAATAAAAATTAAACAATAAAATTTTAACTTATTTTCTGATGAGAAAATAAGTCGCTTAGAGCGAGATGTGTCTTAAAAAAACTATTGCACAAAAAAGTCTATTGTGATATTATATACACGATTTATGCTCGAATGGATAGTATATAATGAGCAATCAAGAAAGGAGAGCATTGCAGTTTTACAATGCACAATAGAAAATGGACAATAAAGAGAAGATATTAAAAGCAGAAGAATTATTAAAAGTAAATAAACAAGAGAATGTATTAAACTTTTTTAGAAAACTAAGTGAAGATAAACAAATAAAATTAGCGGAAAAAATTATAAACTTAAATTTTGAACAATTAAATAAACTCTATGCTGAAACAAAAACAGAACCAGAAATATCTGAAAAAAAGATTACACATATTAAATATGTTGATGAATATAAGTTATCTGATGAAGCTCAAGAAAAATATACAAAGCTTGGAGAAGATGTAATAAAAAATAACCAATATGCTGTTGTTACAATGGCAGGAGGTCAAGGAACTAGACTTGGACACAAAGGACCTAAAGGAACATTTTTAATAGATGTTTTACCTGAACCTAAATATTTGTTCCAAATATTAGCCGAAAATCTAGAAAGAGCTAACAAAAAATATGGAATCATTTTACCATGGTACATAATGACAAGTACAGAAAACAATGCAGAAACTGTAAAGTTTTTTGAAGAACACAATTATTTTGGATATCCAAAGGAAAATGTAAAATTCTTTATGCAAGGAAATTTACCATTATTAAAAAGAAATGGTGATTTAATAATAGATAAAGATTATTCTATTAAAGAGGCTGCAGATGGAAATGGCTGTATATATGGTGCAATGGCTAAGAATGGAATAATTGAAGAAATGAAACAAAAAGGCATTAAGTGGATATTTATTGGTTCTGTTGATAATACAATTTTGAACATGGTTGATCCAATTTTAGTTGGTCTTACAATAGATGAAAAACATGAGGCTGCCTCAAAATCTGTTGCAAAAGCAAATCCAAAGGAAAAAGTAGGGGTATTTTGCAAGATAAATGGAGTTCCATCTGTTATAGAATACAGTGAATTACCGGAAAAAATGGCAGAAGAAGTAGACGAAGATGGTGAATTGCTATATGGAGAAGCACACATAATGTGTAACTTATTTAGCATAGATGCACTTGATAAAGTGTCTAAAATACATTTACCATACCATGTAGCAGAGAAAAAGTCTAACTATATGAATGATGATGAAGAATTTATAGAAGTTACAGAACCTAATGCTTATAAATTTGAAGCTTTTATATTTGATGCATTTAATTTCTTTGATGATATATCAATTTTAAGAGGAAGAAGAGAGAAAGACTTTGCTCCAGTAAAAAATAAAACTGGAAATGATAGCCCAGAGACTTCAAGAGAACTATATAATAATTATTGGAAAAACAAATAGTTTTTTTAAAATTAAAATATAAATTTATTATTTTACTGAAAAAATAAGTGCATACAATAAAATGTGTATGCACTATAATCTTTTGAAATCTTATATACCTGAAATTAAAAAGTTTAAAATTTAGTAAAAAGGAAGGAAAGTCAATTATGGAAAATTGTAAAATAACGGAATTATATAATCTTGATGAAACAATAGCTAAGGACTTATTATCAAAATATACATACCCATGGGAAGTGTTAGCTCATATAAATGATTTTATTTTAGAATTAGGAGTAACATTACCAACAGACGAGTATAATAAAATTGGTGATGATGTATGGGTACACAAAACTGCAACAGTATTTGAAAGTGCTTATATACATGGACCAGCAATAATTTGTAAAGATGCAGAAGTTAGACACTGTGCTTTTATTCGTGGTAAAGCAATTGTTGGAGAGGGAGCTGTTGTTGGAAATTCTACAGAGTTAAAAAATGTTATATTATTCAATAAAGTACAAGTTCCTCATTACAATTATGTGGGAGATTCAATATTGGGATATAAATCTCATATGGGAGCTGGCTCAATAACATCAAATGTAAAGTCCGATAAAAAATTAATAGTAATAAAAAATGGAACAGAAAAAATAGAAACAGGAATAAAGAAAATAGGTGCAATGCTTGGAGACAACGTAGAAGTTGGCTGCGGGAGTGTATTAAACCCTGGTACTGTAATTGGAAAAAATACAAACATATATCCGCTTTCATCTGTAAGAGGAGTAGTCCCAGCAAATAGTATTTATAAAAATAAAAATGAAATAGTAGAAAAAATATAAAAGCAGAGGTAGAAATATTTGTAATATGCAATATTTCTATTTTTATGCAAAAAAATAGAATAAAAATAGAAAAAATCTTATTAAGTAACATACTTAACGAGATTTTTTTTATGCTTTTATTATATCAAAAGAGTAAAGAAAATCAAGAGTTATTTTTAATTTTCTTGCCAAATAAAAATGAAAAAAAGAGAAATTGGGTAAATTTGAAAAATATTAAAAATGGCTTAATATAAGGTAAATTGGTTATTATTGCTTATCATTAAGTATGTTACTTAATAATAAGCTAGGAGGAAGAAAAACATATGAAAACAAAAGAAACAAGAGGAATTACGATAATTTCGCTAGTAGTAACCATAGTGGTTTTATTAATATTAGCAGGGGTAAGTGCAAGCTTAGTAATTGGAAATAACAATTTATTTGACAAAGCAAAAAGCACACAAAAGGTGCAAACAATAGCCGGAATAAAAGAAGCATTGGAACTTGAAAAAGCAGATATTCAAGTTGAAAGTAAAACAGTAAATTTAGAAAATTATTTAGAGCAAATAAGCACAGGAAAGAAAAATTATGATTTGAGTTCAACAGAAAAGATAGATAGCAAGAATGCATACATTATAATTAATGACCAATATAAATTTTTGTTAAAAGACAAGGAAAACGGAGATGTAGAAATAACGTATGAAGGAGTAGCAGTTTCAGGAGATTTAACATTATCTTCATATGATGGAACATATACGTATCCAAACAGTGGCAGTTTTGAGATAACAAATAATGCTTCTGGAGGAGAGCTAACGGTAAACTCAGATGCACCAAACATTGCCACAGTAAGTTTATCTGGAAATACTGTAACAGTAAAACCACGGTATAACAGCCGGAAAGGCTAATATAGTTGTAAAAAGTGCAGCAAATGGAGATTATGCAGAAAACAAAGTAATCCACTTAGCAACAGTGCAAAATGGAACAATTTCGTTGAAAGTAACACCATATGTTGGAACATATGATGGACAAGAACACAATGCTTTATCTGAAATAAGCGTAGAACCAAGTGATGCAAAGTTGGAGTATTCTCTAGATGGAGAAAATTATGTTACGGAAATGCCAAAGATTAAAGATACATCGGAGTTTAGCGTAACAGTGGTGGCAAGTAAAGAAGGCTACAAAACAGTATCTACAACAGAAACAATAAAGGTAAATAGAGCAGAAGGAAAATTAACACTTTCTTCATACAGTGGAACTTTAACATATCCAAACAGCACATCTTTTACAATAAATGAGAATACAACAAATGTAAGCATAACATCTTCAAATACCAATATTGCAACTGCAAGTTTAAATGGAAATACAGTAACAGTAAAACCTGGAACAACGGCAGGAAAAGCAATTATAACAGTAACAACAGAAGAAACAATAAATTATACATCAAAAACAGCAACATATGAAGCAACAGTAAATAATGGAAGTATAAATTTAAGAGTAACACCGTATACAGGAACTTATGATGGTAGACAACATAATGCTGTAACGGTAAACGTAACTCCAAGTGACGCAAAATTAGAGTATTCAATAAATGGAGGCACGTACAGTACGACAATGCCAACAGTAATAAATACTTCATCATTTACAGTAACAGTACAAGCAAGTAAAGCAGGATATAAAACACAAAGTACAACTCAGACAACAAAGGTAAATAAAGCAAATGGAAGCTTAAGTTTATCATCTTATAGTGGTACAATAAATTATCCGAATAGTACCTCATTTACCGCGAGTGGGACTGGAAGTATAAGTGCATGGTCGTCAAATACAGGAGTAGCTACGGTTAGTGTAAGTGGAAATACAGTAACAGTAAAATCAGTTGGAGCAGGAAGTGCAACAATAACTGTAAAGAGTGCATCTAACACAAACTATAATGAAAAAACAGCGGCATATGCAGTGAATGTAAAAATTCCAACTTTTACTGAAAGTTCAGGAGTAGGTTATTATGCAGATGTAGATGGAAATGGAACAGTAGATGGCGTAATATTTGTTGACCGTAAAAACGGAGCGAGTGGCTCATGGGGATCTATTAATGGAGATTATTCAATTGACACTATTACGGGAATGAAACAGTATTATGTGAGTAAAAAAAATTATAGTGGAAAATTTGGAACCAAGGATGTGCTATCGCCTATGGGATCCGGAAATGCTAGATTCTATGCAATGGCATTAAATGATGTGAGTAGTAGTACTTATACCTATGAAGATGCACAAAAGCAAGAATCAAATGGATGGTATGTACCATCAAAAAATGTGTGGGCAGCATTCGGAGGTCAATTAAAAGTAGAAGGGAACAACTATAATTCATATGGGTTAAAAAGAGATTATTGGACATCAACGTTAAAGGAAGGAGCCACAGGTTCTGCATGGACTATAGGTTTTAATCCTGATTGGTTGGCAAAAGCGATAACTAGTGACAGATATTATGTGCGTTTGTATCGAACCTTTTAAAAAATACGCACCAAATCACTTAAAAAATATACATCAAAATTCTTAAAAAATGCATATTAAATATTGAGAATGCATAAAATATATGGTAAAATATATATGTAGGAGGAATGAAAGATGTCTTTAAGAAAAAGTGAATATATAGATAGACTAGTTGATAAAAAGATTGACGAGTATTTGTCAATTTTTGGTGCTGTAAGCATAGAAGGACCAAAATGGTGCGGAAAAACATGGGCATCGCTAAACCATGCAAATAGTAAGGTACTTTTAGATGAAGATGAAATTAAAGAAAAAGCAAAATTAAGTTTAGATTTAATTTTAGAAGAAGAAAGGCCAGAACTTATTGATGAGTGGAATATAATACCAGAGGTATGGGATGCTGTTAGAAGAAAATGTGATGAAACTACTAAAAAAGGAAATTATATATTAACATGTTCTACAAAATTAACAGATGAAGAACAGAGAGAAAAGATACATCATTCTGGAGCTGGAAGAATTGGAAAAATTCAAATGAGGACAATGAGCCTATATGAATCTGGTGACTCAACAGGAAAAGTTTCTATACAAGATTTATTAAACGGAACTTTTCATAATGAATTAAATGACAAAGTTACATTGCAAAAATTAGCTAATTTAATAATACGCGGAGGTTGGCCATCAAATATAAATACTCCAGAAGACAAAATCGGAATAATACCACAAAGTTATATTGAAGCAATATTAGACAAGGACATTCATGATGATAAAAAAAGAGATAAAAGCAAAATGATGATGTTGCTAAAGAGTCTTGCAAGAAATGAGTCCACAATAGCAAATAAAAATACACTATTAAAGGACATTGAGGAATATGCTAATGAAAAAGAACTTATTGAAAGTAGAACTACTATTGACGATTACCTAGATGTTTTAGAAAGGCTCCATATAATTGAAAATCAAAATGCTTACAGTGAAAACTATAGATCTCCGGAAAGACTTGGTAAAGCTGCTAAGAGACACTTTACAGATCCATCTCTTGCTTGTAGCTGTCTTGATTTAACAACAGAAAAATTAATAAATGATCCACATACATTTGGATTTATGTTTGAGGCTTTGGCGGAGAGAGATTTGCGTATATACATGGATTATTTAGATGGAAAGGTATATCATTTTAGAGATAATGTTACTGGGTTAGAGGCAGATACTATTCTCGAATTTAATGATGGAGAATATGGAGTAGCAGAGATAAAGCTAAGTTTTCGAGAAGTTGAAAATGCCAAAAAGAATTTATTAAACTTATACAATAATATGGTCAAGAAACCGAAATTTATGTGCGTAATAGTAGGATTTACAGATGTAATTGCAAGAGATCCAGAAACAGGAATTTATATTATACCGATAACGGCATTAAAACCTTAATTTATAAAAGAGACCCGTTATGGTAAAATTATATTAAATAAAAGTATAAATAAAAAAATCTTATTAAGTATTATACTTAACGAGATTTTTTTATGCTCTTATTATATCAAAAGAGTCAAGAAAATCAAGACTTCTCTTTAACTTTTTTTTATAAGATAAAGAACAGAAAAAACGAAATTAAATAAATAAAATACATTCTAAAACTAGCTCTATATGAGGAAATTCAGCTCTTAGCGTCTATCATTAAGTATAATACTTAATAATAAGAAATTAAATAATCAATGGAGAAAGGAAAGTATAGTATATATTAAAGTTTTAGCTTTATTATATTATATAAGGACGAAAAAAATGAAAACAAAAGAAACAGGTGGAATGGCACTAGTAACGTTAGCTGTCACGATTGTAATTTTATTAATATTAGCAGGTGTAAGTGTAAGATTAGTAATTGGAAATAACAATTTATTTGATAAAGCGAAAAGTACACAGAAAGTTCAAACGATAGCCGGAATAAAGGAAGCATTGGAACTCGAAAAAGCTGATATTCAAGTTGAAAGCAAAAGAGTAAATTTAGAAAATTATTTGGAGCAAATAAGTACAGGAAAGAAAAATTATGATTTGAGTTCAACAGAAAAGATAGATAACAAGAATGCATACATTATAATTAATGCCCAATATAAATTTTTGTTAAAAGACAAGGAAAATGGAGATGTAGAAATAATATATGAAGGAGTAGCAGTTTCAGGAGATTTAACATTATCTTCATATGATGGAACATATACGTATCCAAACAGTGGCAGTTTTGAAATAACAAATAATGCTTCTGGAGGAGAGCTAACAGTAAACTCAGATGCACCAAACATTGCCACGGCAAGCTTAGATGGAAATACTATAACGGTAAAACCACGGTATAACAGCTGGAAAGGCTAATATAGTTGTAAAAAGTGCAGCAAATGGAGATTATGCAGAAAACAAAGTAATCCACTTAGCAACAGTGCAAAATGGAACAATTTCGTTGAAAGTAACACCATATGTTGGAACGTATGATGGACAAGAACACAATGCTTTATCTGAAATAAGTGTAGAACCAAGTGATGCTAAATTAGAATATTCTATAAATGGTGGAGAATATAGTGCAGAAATGCCAAAGATTAAAGATACATCGGAATTTACAGTAACAGTAGTAGCAGGCAAAGAAGGCTACAAAACAGTATCTACAACAGAAACAATAAAGGTAAATAGAGCAGAAGGAAAATTAACACTTTCTTCATACAGTGGAACTTTAACATATCCAAACAGCACATCTTTTACAATAAATGAGAATACAACAAATGTAAGCATAACATCTTCAAATACCAATATTGCAACTGCAAGTTTAAATGGAAATACAGTAACAGTAAATCCGGGAACAACGGCAGGGAAAGCAATGATAACAATAACAACAGAAGAAACAATAAATTACACATCAAAAACAGCAACTTATGAAGCAACAGTAAATAATGGAAGTATAAATTTAAGAGTAACCCCATATACAGGAACTTATGATGGCAGACAACATAATGCTGTAACAGTAAACGTAACTCCAAGTGATGCAAAAATAGAGTATTCAATAAATGGAGGCACGTACAGTACGACAATGCCAACAGTAACAAATACCTCATCATTCACAGTAACAGTACAAGCAAGTAAAGCAGGCTATAAAACTCAAAGCACTACACAAACAGTGAATGTAAATAAAGCAAATGGAAACTTAAGTTTATCATCTTATAGTGGTACAATAACATATCCAAATAGTACTTCATTCACTGCGAGTGGTACTGGAAGTATAAGTGCATGGTCGTCAAATACAGGAGTAGCTACGGTTAGTGTAAGTGGAAATACAGTAACAGTAAAATCAGTTGGAGCAGGAAGTGCAACAATAACTGTAAAGAGTGCATCTAACACAAACTATAATGAAAAAACAGCGTCATATTCTGTAACAGTAAAATATTCAACATTTACAGAGAATTCAGGAGTGGGTTATTACGCAGATGTAGATGGAAATGGAACGGTAGATGGAATAATATTTGAAGACTATAAAAAACGGTGGATATGTCTCATGGGGAGAAACTAATTATATAATACCTACTAAAACAGGGCTAAAAGAATATTATGTAAGTAAAACAAATTATAATGGTCCATTTGGAACAAAGAACGTATTATCTGCGAGAGGAAGCGGAAATGCAAGATTTAATGTGATGGCATTAAGCGATTATAATAATGGTGCTACATATAAATTTGAAGATGCAAAATCTATTACATCAGGAGATTGGAGTACACCTACAATATCGGCATGGGGAATATTTGCAGGACAATTAGGCATAACGTTTTCAAATTATAGTAGATATGGATTAAAAGCAGAATATTGGTCGTCCTCTATTCCAGACGACTACTGGGGCTATGGTGATGCTATTGTGCTTAGTCATAACATGACTAGTGCTGTGGGTGCCAGCGGACGCCTTCCTGTACGCTTAGTTAGGACTTTTTAATTTTGAAAAAAATTAAAAATAAGAGAGAAAGTTATGGAAACAACATACAGGTTCAAATTAATAGAAAATTTTGTAAGTGTATGAAAAAAATTCACACACAATTTCTTAAAACATGGTCATTAAATATTGAAAATGCGTAAAATATAGGAAAAGTCTCTATACAAGATTTGTTAAATGGAAATTTTTATAATGAATTAAATGATAAATATAAAAATCTTATTAAGTATTGTACTTAATGAGATTTTTTATGCTTTTATTATATCAGAAAAAGTAGAAAACTCAAATGAAATTATTGAAGAATGCAAAAAATAGGGAAAATTGTAATAATTTAGCTTTCAATTTTAATTGCTTTTTTAGAAATTAGAGTATATAATGGACAAATACAATAACTTTTTTTCTATTGTAGAATTAACGTTAATTATTATTAGAATTCTAAAAAATTTTATCAAATTAGTATTAAACCTAAGAATTTAATTTCTACATTCGCTATAGCGAAAGGTAAAAATCCAAAAATTAAAATTAAATAATTATAATCTAAAGAAAAATATTATATTGAGAACTTCCAAAGAAAAATAAAAGAGAAAATATGCAAAAATTTTACTTATTAGTTGAAAAATAGTAAATGAGATGGTAAAATGGAAAGGAAGTCAATGGACGATTTAAAGAAAAATAATAGTGAAGCAGAAGATACGAGGGTAACCAGGTTACCACTAACATCAGATTATGTTTTTAAAAGAGTATTTGCAAGAGAAGAAAACAATTCAATGTTAAAGGATTTTTTGGAGGCAATTTTAAATATACATATAAATAAAGTAGAAGTAAAAAATCCAGAATTAACGCCCAATATGGCAGATGAAAAACTTGGAATATTAGATTTAAAATTGGATATAGATAATGAAAGAGTAGTAGATGTAGAAATGCAAGTTTCAAATGAACATAATATAAAAGAAAGGTCTAGTACATATCTATCAAAACTTGCAGCAGAACAATTAAAAGTGAAACAAAATTACAAAGAACTAAAAAAGATAATAACAATAAATATATTAAAATATAATTATCTAGAGAAAAATTCATATCATTCAATAGCACGAATGAAATATGAGGATACAAAACCAATAGAATTTGTTGATATGGGTTATAAAAAAGAAGAGGAAGAGGCAACAAATACATTTGAAATGCACTTTATAGAATTACCAAAATTTAAACAAAAAAACCCAGATTGCAACACAAAGCTAGAGCAATGGTTATGGTTGATAGATGGAAGTAAGGAGGAGAAGGTAAAAATGTCGGCAAAAGAAAATGAAGAAGTAAATAAGACAGTAGAAGAACTAAACAAATTAAGCAAAGATCCAGATGAAGTTGCTAAATATGAAGAACGTGAATGGAGCATTATGAGATATGATGTAGAGATGAAAACAAACAGAGAACTTGGAGAAAAAGAAGGAGAGGCACGTGGCTTGAAAATAGGTGAAGAAAATGAAAAAAAGAAAGTAATAAAAAATTTACATGATTTGAATATTCCAATAGAGAAAATAGCTAAAGCAGTTGAATTGACAGAAAAAGAAGTGGAAGAAGTATTATCTAAGTAATAAGAAAAATAAATAACGAGGTATTTTAGATGAAAATATCTCGTTATTTATTATCATTAATTAGATTACTTAATGAAGTATTTATTTGCCATTATTATACCAAAAGAACAAATAAAATCAAGTATTATCTATAAATTTTTATACTATAAATTTATAAAAAAATTTATAGATTAAAAGAATAAGAACATGCTAAAACTAGCTTGACATATGAAAAAAAGCCTCTTAATTATTATCATTAAGTAATCTACTTAATAATAAACTAGGAGGAAGAAAAATACATGAAAACAAAAGAAGCAAGAGGAATTACAATAATTTCGCTAGTAGTAACAATAGTGGTTTTATTAATATTAGCAGGAGTAAGTGTAAGCTTAGTAATTGGAAATAACAATTTATTTGATAAAGCGAAAAGCACACAGGAAATTCAAACAATAGCTGGAATAAAAGAGGCATTGGAACTTGAAAAAGCAGATATTCAAGTTGAAAGCAAAACTGTAAATTTAGAAAATTATTTGGAGCAAATAAGTACAGGAAAGAAAAATTATGATTTGAGTTCAACAGAAAAGATAGATAACAAGAATGCATACATTATAATTAATGCCCAATATAAATTTTTGTTAAAAGACAAGGAAAATGGAGATGTAGAAATAATATATGAAGGAGTAGCAGTTTCAGGAGATTTAACATTATCTTCATATGATGGAACATATACGTATCCAAACAGTGGCAGTTTTGAGATAACAAATAATGCTTCTGGAGGAGAGCTAACGGTAAACTCAGATGCACCAAACATTGCCACAGTAAGTTTATCTGGAAATACTGTAACAGTAAAACCACGGTATAACAGCCGGAAAGGCTAATATAGTTGTAAAAAGTGCAGCAAATGGAGATTATGCAGAAAACAAAGTAATCCACTTAGCAACAGTGCAAAATGGAACAATTTCGTTGAAAGTAACACCATATGTTGGAACGTATGATGGAAAAGCTCATAATGCATTTACAAGTGTAACGACAAATCCAAGTGATGCAAAGTTAGAATATTCAATAAATGGAGGCACATACAGTACAACAATGCCAACAATAAAAGACACGTCATCATTTACAGTAACAGTAAGAGCAAGCAAGGTAGGTTATAAAACACAAAGTGCAACGCAAACAGTAAAAGTAAACAAAGCTGCAGGAACACTAACATTATCAGCAACAAGTGAAACATTAACATATCCAACAGGTACAAGCTTTACAGTAAGTGGAAATACTGGTACATTAAGTGCGGTTTCAAACAATACAAACATCGTAACAGTAAGTGTAAGTGGAAATACAGTGACAGTAAAGCCAGGCACAACATCTGGAAAGGCAACAATAACGGTAACGAGTGCAGCAACAACGAATTACAATGCAAAATCTGCAACGTACACAGCAACAGTAAAAAATGGAGAAATAACAATAAATGCAACACCATACACTGGAACATATGATGGAAAAGTTCACAATGCGTTTACAAGTGTAACTACGAATCCAAGTGATGCAAAGTTAGAATATTCAATAAATGGAGGCACATACAGCACAACAATGCCAACAATAAAAGACACGTCATCATTTACAGTAACAGTAAGAGTAAGCAAAACAGGATATGCAACTAAAACAGCAACAGAAACCGTAAAAGTAAATAAAGCAAATGGAAGCTTAAGTTTATCATCTTATAGTGGAACAATAAATTATCCGAATAGTACCTCATTTACCGCGAGTGGGACTGGAAGTATAAGTGCATGGTCGTCAAATACAGGAGTAGCTACGGTTAGTGTAAGTGGAAATACAGTAACAGTAAAATCAGTTGGAGCAGGAAGTGCAACAATAACTGTAAAGAGCGCATCTAACACAAATTATAATGAAAAAACAGCAACATATTCTGTAACAGTAAAAGATAATACGTTTACAGGTACTTCTGGAGTAGGATATTATGCTGATGTAGATGGAAATGGAACAGTGGATGGAATAATATTTGAAGATTTTAAAGTAGGAGGAAGTGGAAAGTGGAGAAAATCTTCATATTCAATTCCAACTGTATCTGGAACAAAGAATTACTATATAAGTCAGGTGGAATATAGAGGTCCATTTGGAAGTAAAGGTGTATTGACACCTAATAGTTCTGGAAATGCAAGGTTTAATGTTATGGCATTAGAGGATTATAATAATGGGAAATTATATTCGTTTGCTACTGCAAAAGACATAACATCAGGAGATTGGAAAACTCCAACCAATGAAGAATTGATTGCATTTGCCGGACAATTAAATATAACACCAGATAATTATAAAAATTATGGACTAAGTAATTATTATTGGTCTTCTACAGTTTTTTTCTTAGATAGTGGGTGTTTAATGGATTTTCAAAATGGAACAGTTAGGACAAATAGTGAGAATATAGGTTATGGTCGTGGCTGTGTACGATTAACTAGAAATTTTTAAGAATTTTTCGAATAAGAAATTAAAAGCGTTTACGAATTTTACAAGATACTCAAACATAGAAATCTATAAATAAACAATAATAAAAAGTTTACCTATATTCGGGTAAACTTTTTACTTTCTGCTACTGCCATTTCGTCGCATCTATTATTAAATTCATTGTCTGCATGGCCTTTTACCTTGTTGAAAGTTACGTCATGTGTTTTGGTCAAAGAATATAATTCTTGCCACAATTCTTTATTTTTCACAGGATCGCCACCGGCAGTTTTCCAGCCTTTTTTCATCCAACCATAAATCCACTTTTGCAAAAAAGCATTTACCACATATGCACTGTCACTATAAATATTGACTTTGCAAGGTCGTTTTAAAATTTTAAGAGCTTCTATTACAGCTGTTAATTCCATTATATTATTGGTAGTATTCTCTGAACCACCAGAAATTTCTTTTCTATTTTCTCCAAGCATTAATATTGCTCCCCAGCCTCCAGGTCCTGGATTTCCAGAGCATGCACCATCTGTATAAATTGTTACTTCGTCCATATTATTTACCATACAATTTATTCTTACAAAAAATTGTATTCCTTTCTCATTTAATTGTAAATATTTTTAATTTATGATATTATATCAATAAATATTTTAAAGTGCAATAAATAGGGAAAATTAGTTAGAAACATTTATGTTTCGTAAAAAATAACTACAAAATTGATATAAAAAGGGGACGTGTTTTATGGCTAAAACAGTTGGAATAATTGCAGAATATAATCCATTTCATAATGGACATTATTATCATTTACAAAAGGCAAAGCAAGAAGCAGAAGCAGATTTTTGTGTGGCTGTTATATCTGGAAATTTTACACAAAGGGGAGAAACCTCAATTGTAAATAAGTGGGCTAAAGCTTATATGGCAATTTGTGGCGGGGCTGACCTTGTAATAGAACTTCCAACTTTATACAGTGTTTCTAGTGCGGAAAATTTTGCAAATGGAGCTATTAAAATTTTGGATAGTTTGAAAATTGTTGATAGTTTTGCTTTTGGTGCAGAAGCTGATGATTTAGCCACCTTAAATAATATTGCTAATGTTTTATATAATGAGCCAAGAGGTTATACGAATATATTAAGCCATGAACTAAAAAAAGGTATATCATATCCAATGGCAAGAGAAAATGCCCTAATGATGTATTTAAATGATATTAAGAGGTATGCAAATGTATTAGGAAGCCCAAACAATATTTTAGCTATAGAATACTTAAAAGCGTTAAAAACTCAAAAGAGCCATTTAGAACCAATAATGATAAAGAGACAAAAGGTATACTACAATGAAAATAGAATTGTGGATGGTTTTGCAAGTGCAACTGGAATTAGAGATATTATGAAAAGAAAGCAATATGCTGATTTACGTAAGGTTGTTCCAAATAGTACTTACCAAATTCTAGGACAACAGGTTAAAAAGGGGAAAGTAATACTAAGCCTAAGTAAGTATGAAAAAGAGATAATATATACTTTAAGAAAAATGACAGTTGCACAGATAGCAGATTTACCAGATGTTTCAGAAGGACTCGAAAACACAATTAAAAGTGCTGCATCAAATTGTAATAATCTAACAGATTTAATAACAGCGATAAAATCTAAAAGATATACACAAACTAGAATACAACGAATTTTAGTGTGTGCACTACTTGGAATAAATAAAAAAATGATGGATATGTCTAAAAAAACAATACCATATGCAAGAATTTTAGGATTTAATCCAAAGGGAAGAATGTTAATTTCGGAGATTGCAAATAGAAATCCGAAAATAAATATGGTTACATCTGTAAAGAAATTTGTAGACCAAAATAAAAATAAACAATTAGCAGAAATGCTTGATATAGATATATTTGCAACAGATGTATATACACTTGGATACGAATATGAATCAAAGGCTAATTTAGACTTTACTAACAACATGATAATAACAAATTAGAAGAAAAAGTAGAATATGCGCATTTGAAAAGTGGCTATATACAAAGTGTATTAGTTTCTTAAATTTCTTTTTATTGATTTGTAGCCAAAAGAGAGGAATATGATTAAAAATGAAAATAATTGGAATAACAGGAAATTCTGGTAGTGGAAAATCTACTATTTCAAAATTAATAAGTAAAAATTATGAAGCAAAAATAATAGATGCTGATAAAATTGCAAAAGAAATGGCAAAGAACAATGGAGAATATTTACAGGCAATTAGACAAGCCTTTGGTAATGATGTTATAAAAAATAATGAATTAGATAGAAAAAAACTTGCAGACATTGTATTTTTAAATAGAGCAGAAAAAGAAAAGTTGGATGGCTTAACATTTGAATATGTTGTAGAAGAAATAAAAAAAGAATTAGAAGCTAATCAAAATTTAGATTACCAATACATAATATTAGACGTTCCTTTACTATTTGAAAGTAAATTAGATAAACTGTGCGATTATACAATAGGCGTAATTGCACCCCAAACAGAAAAAATAAAAAGAATTTGTAAAAGGGATAAACTATCAAAGGAGAAGGCATTACAAAGGTTAAACAGCCAACCAAATGATGAGTTTTTTACAAAGAATTGTGATACAGTAATAAACAATGAAAATAAAGAAGAAACTATAAAAATGGTGAATGAAATTATGCTAAAGTTACAATAATATTACAATAGAATTACATTTATGTATCTTTATTGAAAATACTGTGAAGATATCATATAATCTATTTAAATATAAACAAAATAATCTGATTTATAGGTTATAAATTAAAGAATAATTTATTCAACTTAGGTTTTGTACCTTATGAAAGAGACGAGGTTAAAATATGGAAAACCAAACTTTTGCAGATTACATATTATCGGAAAAAGACTGGATAAAGAAAATGGAGATAATGTATTACCTAAACAAGAGAGGTAATGTTTATTTTGATAATTCTGTTGTATTTAAAACAGAACTATTAAAGTTGTTTTTAGATAATACTCCAGAACTGAATTTTGATGAAAATATGCTAATAACGGCTTGCTTATTGTGCAATTGTAAGAAAGTAGATAATTTTACAGATTTAAACAAGATTAGAACTTATGCAAAAGATGGCGCAGATTATTTAGAAACTTTAGGATTTGATAAAAGATTTTGTAAAATTTGTGAGCAAGTAAATAGATATACTGGTTCTGAACCAAGAGAACCAGAGGCTGATGTGTTAGAACTAATAGACCAATTTGGTGGTATGCTTTTAGATAGACCAGAAAGAATAGGTTTTAAAGTTGATGAAGCATTAGTTTTGCTTGAATATAGAAACTTAAAGGGAAAGCAGAATAGATATTTAGAAATATTTAAGGACTTTGTAAACAGAATGGAGGCTATAAAAGTATGAGTCTAGCAAACGAAAATGACTTGATAATACCGAGAACAGTTGGAACAATTTCTGCAGCTGCAATAGAGGCTAATAGACATTTAGATAGATACAGAGAACATATTGTACAAGATGAAAACAAAAATAAAAACATAGCAGAATACATAAGAGAAATGCCTAAAATACACTATATTTTACAAAATAGAATAAATGGAGTTGCATTAGACAAATTGGTAACTCCAACAAGAATTTCAAATGACGCCACAAGAAGTGTGGTAAAAAAAGAAGACCCAGAAGAAAAAGAACAATCTTCAAGAGTTTATGAGGATTGGTTTAGAGAATAAACCGGTAAAGTAATTATAACTGGTGATGTATTAAATAAACATAAGAAGTTAAGAAAGTAGTTATAACTTTGTTGTATTAAATGAACATAAGAAGTTAAGAAAATAATTATAATTTTGGTTATGCCAAATGCAATTTTAAATTACATAAAAATAATTATGTTTTAGTGTTATTTAAAATTTGGTGTTTTTCCAAAATTATAATTCTTTTTAAATCAAAAATATTTAAATAGTAAGAAAGGATATATAAATGGAAGAAGTATTTGCAGATTTACATGTACACATAGGAAGAAGTGAGAATGGTAAGCCAATTAAAATCACGGCAGCTAGAAGCCTAAATTTTGCTAACATTGCAAAAGAATGTGCCGATAGAAAGGGAATTAATATTGTTGGAATTATAGACTGTGCATCACCATATGTTATTGAAGATATAGAAAATTTTTTAAAAACAGGTGAAGCATATGAAATTGAAGATGGAGGCATAATATACAAAGATAAGGTTTGTATATTACTAGGAAGTGAAGTTGAAACTTCTGAGGTTGGAAGAAATGGAAAGTGCGGAGCAGCACATAATGTATGTTTCTTTCCACATTTATCAGATATTAAGGGCTTTTCTAAAGAAATGAGTAGGCATATACATAATATAACATTAAGTACGCAACGTTCTGATGTTTCTGGATATGAGCTGATAGATATAGTTGAAAAATATAATGGAATATTAATTCCAGCACATTGTTTCACACCATTTAAAAGTTATTATGGTAATTGTGTAGACAGAATGAAAGATATATTCAAAGAAAAATTTGATAAAATATTTTCAATCGAGTTAGGCTTAAGTGCTGATACATATTTAGCAGATATGATAACAGAATTAGAAGATAAAACATTTGTTACAAATTCAGATGCACATTCGCTTCCAAAGATTGCAAGAGAATACAACAAAATGCTTGTAAATGATATAAGCTTTAAAGAAGTTGTAAAAGCTTTAAAAGGCGAAGATGGAAGAAAAGTACTTTGCAATTATGGACTAGACCCTAAACTTGGAAAATATCACAGAACTTTTTGTGATAGCTGTAATCAAGTAATAGAAACTAAAGAACCAGTTGCAGTGTGCCCTTTCTGTGGAAGTGACAAAGTAACATTTGGAGTTTTCGATAGAATAGAATTAATAAAAGATAAAGAAAAAAGTAAGAGCCCTGCAAACAGACCACCATATGTTTATCAGGTTCCACTTACATTCATCCCAGGAGTAGGAAACAAAACAATAGATAGACTATTAGACAGCTTTGGAACAGAGATGACAATTTTACACAAATTATCAAAAGACGATATAGAAGCTGTAGTTGGCGAAAAAGTTGCAAACGAAATAATTGCCTCTAGAGAAGGAAAAATGAAAATACATGCCGGTGGTGGCGGAGTTTACGGAAAAGTAACGGTTGGATAAAAAACAGTTCTAATTCTAAGATTATTGAATAGACATTATGTATAAACAATAACCTTAGGAGGAGAACATGAGAGGAAACCGCAGACAAACAAACCAAAATAGACTAAAAAATATAATAATAGAATTCATAAAAGAAAACATAAAAACATACCTAATATTAACCATAATATTTTTTATAGGATTAACATTAGGTGTGATTTTTGTAAATAATGCAAATGAAACACAGGCAAATCAAATAAGTGGATATATAAATAATTTTATAAATTCAATAAAAGAAAATTATCAAATTTCAACAAAGGAACTATTAAAAAATTCAATAATAAATAATGTTGGGATAGCTGTGCTACTGTGGTTTCTCGGTTCTACTGTTATAGGATTTCCACTAATATATGTGGTTGTTGGATATAAAGGCTATTGCATAGGGTATACAGTTTCTTCCGTAATGGCAACTGTAGGAACCGGTAAAGGCATAATTTTTATAATTGCCACAATGCTTATTCAAAATATAATTTACATTCCAACAATACTCACACTTAGTGTGAGTGGAATAAAGTTGTATAGATTAATAATGGAAGACAGAAGACGAGAAAACATAAAATTGCAGATATTAAAACATACCATATTTTCAATTTTAATGCTAATTTTATTATTAATATCTTCGCTGTTAGAAACATACGTTTCTGGAAACTTAAGCAGTATATTTTTAAAGTATTGTTAATTGGAAAATATTTTCACAAATTTTACAAAATGTATTTACAATTTTAGAATATTTTGATATAACATGTATTAGTTATGTAAATTCAGAAAATTATTACATAGATAAATAAATAGGATAGGGGAGCGCAAATGGAAAAACAAGTTAAACTTTTTTTAGATTTTCTTAAAGATGATAAAAAATTATCAGATAATACACTACAATCATACAGAAGAGACATAGAACAATATGAAAAATACGTTTCAGACAACAAAATAAACTATCTAAAGGTAACAGAAGAAACCATATTAGAATATATGGAATATTTAAGAGAAGAAAACAAAAAAGAATCTACAATTTCAAGAAGCTTGGCTTCAATAAGATCATTCTATCAATATTTAATAAGAGTTAAAAAAATAAAGAAAGACCCAACAATGACAATTGAGTCTCCAAAAATAAACAAAAGAACTCCAAATATATTAACATCAAAAGAAGTTGAATTATTATTAGACCAACCAAAAGATGTTGACTTAAAAGGTACTAGAGACAAGGCAATGCTTGAATTTGCCTATGCAACGGGCATGAGAGTTACAGAAATGATTTCTCTAGACATAGATGATGTAAAATTAGATGAAGGATATGTAGTTTGTAGAGGAAGAAGCAAATCTAGAAACATTCCTCTAGGCTCTATGTCATTAAAAGCATTAAAAGAATACATAGATGATGCAAGACCATATTTAATAAGAGATGAAAGTGAAGAAGCGTTATTTGTTAACGTAAACGGAACAAGACTTACAAGACAAGGCTTCTGGAAAATAGTAAAATACTATAAAGAACAAGCTCACATCGAAAAAGACATAACACCACACGTGTTAAGACATTCTTTTGCAACACACTTACTACAAAATGGTGCAGACTTAAAGGCAATACAAACAATGCTCGGACACTCAGATATATCATCAACACAAGTATATATGCAATTTCAAGACCCAGGAATAAAAAATGAATACAAAAAAGCTCATCCAAGAGCATAAAAATATTTAATAAGTCGCTCAAAATTTTTCGCCCAATGGGGACGGAGGATTTTGGGCGAAAATCTAAATTTGTTTATAAATATTAGATTACTAGCAAAAATTTTATTAAGAAAAATTTTTGAAAAAATTTTAAATTTGTATTGACAAAAATAATAACCTATGGTATTATAATAACTGTCGTTAGGAAATACACAAAAATGCAGGTGTAGTTCAATGGTAGAATTCCAGCCTTCCAAGCTGGCTATGCGGGTTCGATTCCCGCTACCTGCTCCATAGTAGAGAAAAGTTAGAGTTTTGTAACTCTAACTTTTTTGTTTTAAATAATTTATTTATATGTACTTAAAAGCATTTTCAGGTATATTAAAATCAAAGAAGGTACCAGAAATTTTCTGATACCTTCTTTGATTTGTTAATAACAAGGACTATGCTCAGAGCATCTGTAGCACCCTAAAGTGCATCCCACACTCTCTTTTTGCAGAGTTTCCAAACTGCATCTTGCGTTGGAATCCTTTGATTCTTGACAGCTTCTGCAATGACATTTTTCCTTGCAGTAGCACAGTTTACCTTCCTCTTGAACCTGCTTTTTACACTGTTCTACAGCATACTCAGTATTACGTGAAGGAAGGGAATAGTGCTTAAGTTCTGCTTGGATTTCTTTACTTGTTTTTTTCGTTTTATTCCGTTTCTTCATTTTCGGGAACTTGTTTTTGCTAGGTCTTGCAGAATCACATCTTACGGACATTGTTAATCCTCCTAAAAAATTATTTTTCGGATATTTAATAAATTTGCAAAACTAAGAGTTTTGGCAAAATCAATGTAATTATTATACTATGGTTTTATACAGAATGCAATATTTGAAAGTTATAAAAAATAATTGATAGAGGAGAATTGCTACGAATGTGATATAATATAAATATATTATTAATTTATAAATGAGGTGTGAAGAATGGTATATATAAATATAAAAGAATTACTAAAAGAAAAAGGAAAAACGAAATATTGGTTAATAAAGAATATGGAAGGTAGTTATCAAAGCATAAGTCATATGATGAATAATGAAACCACTGGAATAAAATTTGAAACAATAGAGAAATTATGTAAGTTATTAGAATGCACGCCAAATGATTTATTTAAGTTAAAATAGAAAATTTATTTTGTGAATAAAAACATTTAAAAATTATGAATAAGAAAAATATTACTTAGTGTAATATTATTATACGCCACGAGGCTCCACTATCATATATTGTTAGTGAAGCCTCGTGATGTTGATTGCTTAATTAAGCTACTGCAATCATGTCATTTTTTTGGTAGAGGAAAACCTCCACATAGCGTTCTCTGTTGAGAACAGCAACAAGGAACTTGTCATCTTGTAACAGGATGTAAGGCAATTTTGCTTCCTTGATGGCGAAAGTTTCATCTCCCTGAATAGAAAAAGAAATGTCAGGAATTACGCGGACAGACCTGACATCATGCAACATAACCTGCCGAAAGGTGTCATGGCACGGAATGTCAGAGACAAAGTCACTAATGGTCTTTGCCAATTCAATCCCGAGTTTCGGAGTGGTCAGCAAAATTTTGATAAAAAGCGAATTTCCATATTCAACTTCAGCATTGAAGTAGAACATAGAGTTAGTACGCTTGCCCAAAATCCGAAGGGCTGTCCGGGCAGATGCAGTTATCTGCTCAGAATACCGGTTTTGGAACTCGTTGAGTTCATACCGAGGCATATAAGTTGCATTTGTGAATCTTAACATTGTGTTTTACCTCCAAAAAAATTTTGTGACTGCAAATTCATAAAAAATTGCATAATTACAGTATACCACACTTTACATAAAATGTAAATAGACGACTAAAATAAAAAATAATGTAAAAATCACTTGAAAAAATTTATTTAAGTGCTACAATATAGAAAGAAAATAATGCAGATGTAGTTTAGTGGTAGAACTTTGCCTTCCCAAGGCAATAGTGTGGGTTCGATTCCCATCATCTGCTCCATTTGAAGACAACTTACGGACTAATTAAAGTTCGTAAGTTTTTATTTTATATAAATACTATAAAAAAAGAGAAAAAATTATCAGAATAATTTAATCCTCTTTTTTGTTTTTTTGAATATGGGAATAAAATCTATGTCTAGCCAGCACTGAATTTATACTCCCGCATAAATTCTACTATGGGAATTCCCATACCCTTTACTTTTTTCTAACACAAACTCTATATAATCTTTTTTCTAATTTATATCTTGTCATTATTTCTTCATTTAAATATTCGATATCAAAATCTTTAAAGAAAAACTTGATGTCTTTTTCATCAAAAAATCTTTTTAATCTTTTATCCGATGTTTCATATAAATGATGTTCTATTTCATTACCTTGACCAGCACCGTGATTTACATCATTTACTGAATTAACTCGAAAAATTAAGCGTCCTCCAACAGTAAGAATGCGTCTTATTTCATTTAATAATTCAAATGTATCTTTTTCTTTAAAATAATGCAAACATAAATCAGCAATTATTAGTTCAAACGAATTATTATCAAATGGCATTCCATCAAGCATATTAAAACACTTAGTATCATACACTTCTGGAAAGTTTTTTTTAATATTATTAATTGCATTGCTAGATTGATCACAAGATATAACTTGTTTATTTTTGTTAATTAAATACAAAGTATCATTACCACTTCCGCACCCTAAATCCAAAATAGGAGTTGAGCAACTATCTATTATAGTTTCAAACTTATCCAACCAGTTGTCTAATTTTATTTCATTTCGTTCATATTTACTATGTATATTATCCCAATATTCTAAGGAATTTTCCTTTTCATTAAATCCCATTTTGTACCTCCATAATAATTATTTCTTATTAAATCCTTCTTTAATTTTTTTACTCATTTCTTCTTTAAATTCAGGTGAGTTAAATATTCCTGCAAATAAATCCTTAGTTGCATCTCCCATCATTGAATACATTGCAGAATTAGATAATTCTTTCTCTCTTTTTAATATTTCTTGTTCATTTTGAACTTTTATCTCTTCAATTTTTAATTGCTGTTCTTTTTCTTTAGTTTCTATATCAAGTCTATGTTTTTCATTTAATGCTTCAATATCTATTTTATGTTGTTTCATTAATTTTTCTATTTCGTGTTTATTATTAGTTTCAAGTGTATTAATTTCATTCTTACATTTCTTAATAGCAATTATTAAACTTCCAACACCAGTAATAAGTGCAGGAACTATTGCTATAAGTAATTGTGTCCACAAATTTGCATTCATTTTATGCCTCTTTTATTTCCATATTAGTAATATTATGATTATCATCGCAAGTAAATAAAATATTGATTTTCTCTGATTCAAAATAATTAATTAAATCATCATCTAACAAATGAGTTATTGCAAATCTTTTTTCATTCTTAGTTAATTCATTTATAGGTAACCAATAAGCATAGTTATCATCTAAATCCAATGGGTTACCATTCACTTTATTTGCGATATATGTTTTCATAACAAATTTTTTATTTTTACCTGGATATATAATTTCAACATTTCCAATACATTTTAAATCATTAATATCCATTCCGGTTTCTTCTTTAAATTCTCTTATACAAGTCTGTATTTCAGTTTCACCATCTTCAATCTTTCCACCAGGTATATCAAAATAATCTTTGTTAATATTCTTATATTTAATACAGGCAACCTTGTTATCTTTAAAAGCAAATACTCTTACCGCGTATCTTATATCCATTATACTTCCTCCTTATATAGAATCAAGTTTAATTTTGAATATATTATACTATAAAATAACAAAATTCTCCATACTCCCATTGAAATTTAATAAGAATTCATATATAATATTTTTAGAAAGAGAGCGTTATGGTTCGTAAGCTGTTGCTTAACTGCTCCAAAATAAAAAATAGAGCTTTTATAAAATGGGAATCGAAAAGGAGGAATAGAAAATTGTCCAGTGGACAATTTTCCCGACGCGGCTCGTCGATTCCCATCATCTGCTCCAGAATAAAGTATTTTTTTACTAGGCTATTTATAACAAAATTTTAAAAGACTTTTAAAGAGTAAAAAAATATGATATACTTGATGTGTAAAATAAATGGTTTATAGGTAAAACTGACAAAAACCTAAATAAAAAATACAAGGAAAAACAATGAATCAAATTCCAGTAAAAAAGAATGAAAAATATATAGTAGATATAATTGATAATGGCTTTGGAGGAGAAGGAATTGCTAAAGTTAATGGTTTCACAATTTTTATTCCAAATGCTTTAAAAGGCGAAAAATGCGAAGTACTAATTGTAAAAGTTTTATCATCACAAGCGTATGGAAAAGTAATCAAGATTCTAGAAGCATCAGAAGATAGAGTGGAACCAGATTGTGCCACTTATCAAAGATGCGGTGGCTGTGATTTAAGACACATGAAGTATGAAACAACTTTAAATTTAAAAAGAAATACTGTACAAAGTTTAATAAATAAAAGCCTAAAAAATAAAATTGAAGCTAAAAAAACAATAGGAATGGAAAATCCGTATAACTATAGAAATAAGGCACAATTTCCAGTTGGAATAGATAAGGAAGGTAATCCAACAGTTGGTGTATTTGCACAAAGAAGTCACACAATAATACCAATAAAAAATTGTAAAATTCAGACTGAAATATCACAAGAGATTGCTAGAAGTATAATAGAATTTATCAAAGAAAATAAAATATCAATATACGATGAAGAAAAGCAAAACGGGGCAATAAGACATATAGTTATAAAAGTAGGAAAATACACGAAACAAATAATGTGTATATTAGTTGTAAACGAGGAAATTGGCAAAACAAATGAAAACAAGCTAGTGGAAATGTTATGCACTAAATATAAAGATGTAAAAACAATAGTAAAAAACATAAACAACAAAAATACAAATGTTATATTAGGAAAACAAAATGTAAACTTATATGGTGACGGCTACATAGAGGACAAGCTAGGGGAGTATACATTCAAAATATCTCCAATGTCATTCTATCAAGTAAATCCTATACAAGCAGATGTACTTTATAACACTGCGATAGAAGCAGCAAATTTGAGCAAAGAAGACACATTATTCGACCTATATTGTGGAATTGGAACGATAGGAATATTTGCATCAAAATTTGTAAAACAGGTTTATGGCATTGAAATAGTTGAACAAGCCATAGAAGATGCAAAAGAAAATGCAAAAATAAATAAAGTGGATAATGCAGAATTTATATGTGGAGATGTTGAATTTGCATTTGATGAGCTAATAAACAAGAAAAAAATAATTCCAACTGCAATAATAGTAGACCCACCAAGAAAAGGCTTGGACGAAAAAACAATACAAAACATATTAAAAATAAAACCAGAAAAATTAGTATACATAAGCTGTAACCCAGCAACAATGGTAAGAGACATAGCAAAAACGGAAGGTGTTTATGTGGCAGAAAAAATACAACCTGTAGATATGTTCCCATATACGAGCAGTGTGGAGTGTGTAGCAGTGTTAAAACTAAAATAGATATATAAATTTTTGAATAGAAATTTGCATAATGGACATTCGTAAGCTAATACCTTATACGAGGAGGATAGTTTATGAATGTTATTTTTTTGAAAAGAAAGAATATTTTAAAAGCAGTTATGTTTGTAACATTTTTATTTGTTGTTGGAACATTAACCAAATCTTTTGGAATGCAACACTATTATAAAGTGGATTTTTCTACGGGGATTGTTACAGCAACAAAGCTAAATGTAAGAAGTGGTCCACGGAACAAGTTATAATGTAATTACGACTGTTAATAAAAATGAGTACATTAGAGTTTTTGCAGGTGTTGGAGAATGGTATATAGTCCAGACAGATAGCGATTATGTTGGAGCTGTTAGTAGAAAGTATGTAAGGGCAATTTATCCTAGTTCTTCTGGTAGTTCAAATAGTGGAACAGGAGGAAGTAGCTCATCTGGAAATACTTCAAGTAGCACAGAAACGTCGAATATGAATTCAGATGAAAAAGAGGTATTTGATTTAATAAATAAACAAAGAACCAATAATGGACTTGCAGCGCTAAAAAATGATAGTGAGGTTCAAAGAGTTGCTAGAATAAAAGCGCAAGATATGGTTGATAATAATTATTTTTCACATACTTCTCCAACATATGGTTCGCCATTCGACATGTTAAAAAGTTTTAAAATTTCGTATAAAACAGCAGGAGAAAATATTGCGGGGAATTCTAGTAATAGTAGTGCTGTTACGGCGTGGATGAATTCTTCTGGACACAAAGCTAATATTTTAAATAGTAATTTTAATTATACTGGAATCGGAGTTGTAAGCAGTCCGAAATACGGGAAAATGTATGTACAGTTATTTATTGGTAAATAATAACATATTTTTAACTTAGATAAAAGTTGTATTTAATGAAACTTAAACCTTTTAAAAAATTGATTTTTGATGTATAATATACACATAAAATAGAGAAAGGCTAGCACTAAATATGGAAAAAGATGGTACACTAAAAATACTAAATTATTATTTAGAATACGAAATATATAATTTAGCAAATTCAACACAGATAAAAACAGACATGAATAATTGCTATATTATAAAAGAAAAGATAGATGCTGGAAAAGTTTTAAAAGAACTAAACAGATTGAAACAGAACAAAATAAGAAGTGTTACAGAAAAATTTGTAGGTAAAAAGGTTCAAAATAAAGAAGCTTTAATTAATGATATAATTAAAAATCTAGACTCTCTAAATAGTGAACAGACAAATAAAATACAAGTTACTTTAAAAATTAAGCTTTTAATGGAAGAAAAAATAAAAAAACTAGATTCTAAGGTTGCAGAAAATTTTGCAAATCAATTATGTGATATTAAGGCAAATAACGAATTCTGGCTGTATTCACATAATATTAGTTTTATTAATAAAAACAGTAAAGTAGCTCAAAAAAAGCCAATCTTTATTTTTAAATGTGAATTACAGGATGAAAAGATTATGGTGTTAGATGCCAATATAAGTTCACAAGCTATAAACACTATACTCATGATATTATTAGAAAAAGAAATAGCAGATATTTCAATAGAATATGAGGAACCAATATCTAAATATAGTAAAGAAATAAAAAAATCGATAGATGGTGGAGATATTGAACATATAGTAGATTTATTTTATGCTAAATTAGCTGAATATGTAGATGCTTCATTAACTAGAGAAAATGTAAAAATGATTTCACACTATAATAATTTTTATAGCTTTAATGAAGAACATGTAATGTCCTTAGATGAATTGACCGATGACGCGATAAAAAATATAAAAGAGGATATTGAATTACTAAGAAAGTTAGTCGGTTGTGACAACTATATACCAAATCTTTTGAATAAATATATAAATGGAACTAATGAAAAGAAAAATATAAATGACGGTAGATATAAAATAGCACATATGGGAAGCTATAAGAGTGTGTATGCAGTTGGGCAACCACAATATAAGATTACAAATAGCATAAGTGACAATGACCTAATTGCTGTAGAAGGCCCTCCTGGAACAGGAAAGACGTCATTATTAAAAGAAATAATTGCAAATAAGATAGTTGAAAGAGCTAATTTTATATTAGAAAACTGGAACCAAAATTTTATTGCTGATAATTATTATGGAAATACGTATTATAGAAGCGATTGGTTTAACAAAAATTCAAATATAATAAAATCTATAGTGGTTTCTAGTAAAAATGGCGAAGCCATAGAAAATGTTGGAAACGAAATTGATAAAGAAACAAAATACATGTTGCCAATTTCAAGAAAATATAACAGAACACAAATAGTGAATGGAACTAAAATTAAGGAACCAGCACAGTATAAAGGTTTGGTATGCCTTCCACTTGGAAAACAAAATAATATACAAGATTTTAAGGATTTTTTGTATAAAAGATTTTTACCAATATTGGAAAAATTGCAAAATAAAGAAAAAACTGAATTATTTATAGAAGATGTTAAGAACAAATATCAAGCAAAACTAGAAGAAGTAAAAGAATATAAAAATTTTTTGCTAGAACTGAACAAAATAAAAGAGCCTTCAAAATATTTTTATGGGCTAAATGCAGGAAAAGATTTAGTGCAGATAGAAAATAGGTTAAAAGAAGATAGAGAATGTTGCGAAAATAAGATACAGAAGATAAAATTAGAAATTGACGATTTGAACAAAAAACTAAGTAAAATTCAAAAAGAAATTGATACTAATAATTCTATAATAGAGAAAACAGATGAAAAAATACAAAATGCTCAAGAGAAAATTATTGAATATGAAATGTCTATTAAAGATTTAGAAAAACAAAAGATTGAGTTTGAAAAAATAAACCGTAATTTATTTACAAAAGCAATTAATTATAAAAAATATAAATCATATAAGAATATTGAATTTGAAAAAGAAACAGCAAGAATATTAATCGAAAAAACTACAGAAAATAAGGAATTAGACCAATATATAGCAAACAAAGGAAATATTGAAAATGTAATAGATAAGCTAAAAAATCAGTGTGAAGAGATAGAAACAAAACTGCAAGAATTACAAACAGAACTCGAAGAAAATTCATCTAATTTGAATGAAATTAATCTTATAAATAAATTTAATTCAAAGAATGAAAAGAAATATTGGAATTACCAAAATATAATGGGTATGTATTGCGGGGGTTATTTTAATAAACTAAACGAAGAATTGTTTCTTTTGGCATTAAAATTAAATGAGGCATATATAATAAAGAATGGAAAAGAAATTTCTGAAAACTTAAAATTATTTATGCCAGAAGGACAATCTTCATACATATGTCAGAAATTTTATGATTCATCAGACATATATAATGCTGATAAACAAGAGATAATAAGAAATTTATGGAATACATTGTTCTTATGCTTTCCAGTTGTAACTACTACGTTAGATTCGTTATGTAAAAGATGTTTTCATTTAATTCCAGAATATATAGACTTAGAATTAATAGATGAAGCAGGACAAATATTGCCACATAATGTTGTAACGGCCTTGTACCGTGCTAAAAAGGCAGTAATAGTAGGAGATATTAAACAAATAGAGCCAATATACAACAATGTAAATAAAAATTTTAATGAATATCAGAATGCAATAGGAGAAAAATTTGAGAACATAAAAATTGAAGAAAACAGTATTCAAGCCTTGGCAAGTAAAAACACAGATATTTTAAGTGATGGAGAAAATATTATACTTAATGAACATTATAGATGTGAAAGAAATATAATAAATTTTTCAAACCAAAATGTATATGAAAATAAGCTAAATATGAATGTTGAAGATAAATTTGATAAACCATTTTTTAATAATATGATTGCTTTAGATGTTAGAGGTAAAAGAACTAGAAAAGACAATCAAAATGGAAGCAAAAATGAAAATAAGGTTGAAGCGGAGGCATGTATTCAGGCAATAAAGTATATAAAGGAACAAGATAAAAGTAATCCATCAATTGCAATTGTTACTCCATTCAGAGAGCAAAAACGCTTACTTGAGAGTAGACTAGAAAGAGAAGGATTAACAGATATAAAGATTGGAACAGTTCACGCTTTTCAGGGAAAAGAAAAAGATTATGTTCTTTTTACTCCAACTTTGGATGCTATAGAACCAAAATGGGCCATAAAATTCATAGGAGACAAATACAACATGTTAAATGTAGCCGTAACAAGGGCTAAAAAACAATTTATATATGTTGGAAATGTAGATGTAGCTGAACGATCTGAAAACTATATTGCAAAATTGATAAAATACATTAAAGCTAATGGGCTAGTTTATAGTCTGTATGATATTGAAAATTCAGTGCTAAACAAAAATTTTAGTGAAAGAATATTGCAAGTTTTACAGCCAGAATTAGAAATTGCAAATGATAATATTGGGCTATATATACAAAATAATTTTAAATGTGGAACAATTATTGATGCAAAGCAACACTACGATTTATTGATGTATATACTAAAAAACACCAAAAAAGAATTATTAATAATGTCACCATGGCTTAGAAAAAATGTAATAAATGAAGAGTTTATGAATGAAATAAAAAGATTAAAAGCAAATGGCTGTCATGTTAAAATTATATTTGGGTATAAAAATGGTAACAAAAATGTTAATGGACCAGATGAAATTGCAAATGAACTAATGAAAAGAGATTCATTGGGGTATGCAAAGCCAGAGGAAGTTAAAGAAATAGTTAGTGAATTATATAATTTGTTAGGAAAAGAAAATTTTGTATATTATCCACCATTACATGCTAAAATAATAATTGTTGATGATGAATATATGTTTATGGGCTCGCATAATTGGTTATCTAATGCTGGCAAAACAGAAGAAAAGAAGAGAGCGATAGAAGGAACAATAATAACAACTAGCAGTGATTCAATTAGTTATACAAAAGAAGAATTATTTAGTTAAAAACACTGGCGTAAATGTGACCATCAAAATATATGTCAGGTCTAAATTGACATATTATGTCTATTATAGTATAATTGGCAACAGTCACAATAATTTTTGCATGAATGTGACTACATTCAAGACAAAGAAAGGAAGGTTTTTATGACAAAACGGCAATGTGGAAGACTTTTAACTCCATTGGAATGGTTGGCAATAGGAATGATAACCCTTTTTGCCTTTTTGAAGGTACTGGAGTTTAGAGACACTCATTTCTTAAGAGGCACGTTTATTGGAGGCATAGATTGTTCGTACCTGACGGTTGATAGGGCATTAGAAAAAGTTCAACAGGAAGCAGGTGAATATACCAACAAGCTTAATTTCATTGATGGAACTACGTATGAAGTAAAGAACAATGAAATTGGGTTTGTCTTTGAAGAGGAAAAATTTGAAGATATTTTTGCTAAACAACATAAGGACAGAAATACTAACAGAGTGTATGGAGTAAATGATGTTGCTTCACTTAATAAAGGGCAGTTAGCGATGTATCTAGCAACTATTCCTGAATTGCAACAAAAAAATATGGTTGAACCTAAAGATGCTCACATAACTTGGAATGGTAATAACTTTGACGTTGAAAAGGAGACTTTTGGTAACGCAATCGACTTTAATGAAGCTTTAGACTTTGCCCTTCAGGAACTAAAAGGTGAAGAAGAAGGTGGAATTGACTTTTCTGAGGTGACTCGGTCGAACCCGAGTGTGACTGAAACAGATCTTACAGCAAGAGTCACGTATCTTAATAATTTTTTGAAAAACTGCATTAATATAACATTAAGTGATGGAACTGTTGTAACGCTTGATGCCAATACGATTAAATCGTGGATTGGACAAGATGAGCAGGGAAACTTTTCTATTAATGTTGATGAGGGTATTAAAAGTTTTGTTGAAGAACTGGCTACAAAAGTAAATAAGGTGAATGCAACAATTCAGTTTAAAGCTACAAATCGCACTGTGAACGTAAATGTACCCAAAAATCTAAGAGCTCAATTGAACAAAGAGAAGGAGAGGGCAGAACTTAAAGATTTATTAGAACAAGCAAAAACCGTAGACTGCAGTCCAGTTTATGAAGGGGAGTTGTTATCTGCCCATATGCCGAACCGTGTAGAAATCGATATTGTAAATCAACACGTTTGGATGTACAAAAATGATACACTCATTGCAAGTACCAATTGCGTTACAGGTAACGAAAGTGCAAGACATAGTACTCCTACAGGCGTATATAAACTGGCTGGAAAGCAAAGAGACCGGTACCTTAGAGGAAAAAATGATGACGGTACCAACTATTGTTCTTTCGTGAAATACTGGATGCCGTTTAATGGTGGAATTGGACTGCACGATGCATCGTGGCGTAGCAAATTTGGAGGAGAAATATATAAGAACAGTGGTTCGCATGGTTGTGTGAATCTTCCAAGAAGTGTTGCGGAAACTATTTATAACAATATTGATAAGTCCTATTTTATTGTCGTTTATAAGTAACTAGAAACTTTACAACGAGACGAACTCATTGAGTTTCGTCTCGTTAATTTAGTACACCCGGCATGGGTAACAACTTGAGGTGAAAGTCCCTTACAGTGCTTGATAGTGTCAAACTGTTAGCGAATGACCAATGCTGTCAACTTAAAGATATTTTATGTGTTTGTAATCAACATAATTTTTTAAGCTGATAGCTTTATTTTATTTTTAACGCATAAAAAGTAATTACTATTACAAATATTGCAATTGCTACATGGAAATAGTATAATATTTGCATATTGTTGAAGAGGTTTTAGTATGAAAATAAAGGAAGTAATTGAAGAAGGAAAAAATGCATTAAGCAAGAATAATATAGAAGATAACGTAATAATAACAAGAAAATTACTAGCTTTTGTATTAGGCGTAGAAAAACAATATCTGGTAATTCATTTGGCTGATGAGCTTAATGCAGAAGATTATATAAAGTTTAAGGAAAATATAAATAAGTTAATTAATGGTAAGCCATTACAATATATAACTAACAACCAAGAGTTTATGGGATTGAATTTTTTTGTAAACGAGAACGTGCTTATTCCACAGCCAGATACGGAAATTATTGTTGAAGAAACTTTGAAAAAATGCAAAGAGTTACTTCTAAAAAATGGCAAGATAAAGATATTAGATTTGTGTACTGGTAGTGGGGCTATTGCAGTTTCTCTTGAAAACTTTCTTGGAGATAAGTCTGAAGTTTTTGCGAGTGATATTAGTACTAAAGCACTAGAGGTTGCTAAAAATAATAATGAAAAAAACAATACAAATGTAAGATTCATCGAATCAAATTTATTTGAAAACATACAGGAGCAAAAGTTTAATATTATTGTTTCAAACCCACCATATATAAGAAGCAATGTAATAAACAATTTGCCAAAACAAGTTCAAAATGAGCCACATTTGGCACTAGATGGCGGAGAAGATGGATTAAAATTTTATAAAAAAATTATAGAGCAGGCGTGCAATTACATAGAAAATGGATATTTAATATTAGAAATTGGATATGACCAAAAAGAAGATGTGGAAAATCTGCTTAAAGAAAACAAGAATTATTCAGAAATAAAAACTATACAAGATTTTTCTGGGAATGATAGATGTGTAATTGCAAAAGTAGGCAAAATTTAGAAATATTAAATCGCAAGACTATTTGTTTTATGATATTTGTAATAAAAATACAGTGTTACTATTTTATATTAAAAAGCAAGTAACATAGTAGATTAAGCTATAATTATAATATGTGTAATTTATATTAAGGAAGTGATAGAAATGTCTTTTTCATCAGATTTGAAAATGGAACTAAGTCAAATAAATAATTTGAAGAATAAACAAGAAGTTTATGCAGAATTTCTTGGTTATTTGGCATCTAATAATATAGATGTGAAAGGTAAAAATGTAAAGTATTCAACTGAAAGTGAATATAACATAAATAGGTTTGCTAAGCTCTTAAATAACTTAGAGATTAAGGATTATAAAATAAGTATAACTGGCAAAACATACAGTATTACATATAAGTGTGATGAAATCCCAGTTTTAGAAGATGCAGAGAATTATTTACAACAAGATAACTTGAAAAAAGCATATATAAGGGGAAATTTCCTGGGTGCAGGTTCAATAAACAACCCAAGGAATAAATACCATTTGGAGATAATTTTTAAAGATAAAGAATGTGCGAAATTTACATTAAAATTATTAAATGAATATTCTATTGGGGCTAAAATTTTAGAAAAAACAGTTTATCTAAAAGATGGGGAAGAAATATCTAAAATGTTAGCTTTAGTGGGTGGTCATTCTACTGTGTTAAAGTTTGAAGAAATACGTGTGCTTAGAGAGATGAAAAACAATGTAAACAGAATTGTAAATTGTGAGACGGCAAACCTTAATAAGACTATAAATGCAGCTGTTAAGCAGGCTGAACTTATAAAAAAATTGAAGAAGTCTGGTAAGTTTAATAATCTGCCAGAAGATTTAAAAGAAATTGCAAATTTAAGAGAAGAAAATCCGGAAGCAACATTAGAGCAGTTAGGAGCAATGCTTAAAAATCCAATTGGTAAGTCTAGTGTTAGCCATAGATTCAAGAAAATAGAGGAGTATTTGTAGAAATAAATGGAAGAAAAAGAGATAGGATTATACATACACATGCCATTTTGCAAGCAAAAATGCTATTATTGCGATTTTGTTTCATATCCGAATAGATATGAAAAGGTGGAAAGATACATTAAATGTTTAAAGAGTGAAATTGTGCAATATGCTAATGAAAATAGGATTATGCACGAGCATGGATTAGAACCAAAGTTTATAATAAAAACAATTTACATAGGAGGTGGCACGCCATCTTCTATTGATGAATTGTATATTTTGAATGTGATGGAGACTATAAAAACTAGCTTCGAAATTGATGAAGAGGCTGAGATTACTATTGAAGTAAACCCTGGCACTGCTAGTAAAGAAAAGCTAAAAACATATAGAGAAGCTGGAATAAACAGAATAAGTATTGGCCTGCAAGCAGTTCAAGATAGATTGCTTAAAAGCATTGGCAGAATTCATAATTATAGTGATTTTGAAAACACCTTCGAATGGGCGAGAGAAGTAGGATTTGATAATATAAATGTTGATTTGATGTTAGCTCTTCCAAACCAAACTCTTGATGATTTAAAGGAAAGTGTAAAGACAATAGCAAATTTAAAACCAGAGCATATTTCTGTGTATTCTTTGATAGTTGAAGAAAATACAAAGATGGAAAAAATGGTACAAGATGGAACGACAATTTTACCAACAGATGAAGAAGAGCGAGCAATGTATTGGTTTGTAAAGGATTATTTGGAAAAACATAAATACAAACACTATGAAATATCTAACTTTGCAAAGCCGGGGTTTGAATCGAAACACAATACAGATTGTTGGAAGCAAAAAGAGTATATCGGAGTCGGAGCAGCAGCATGCTCTTTTATGGACAACAAAAGGTATTCTAATATAGAAAGTCTAGAGCAATATATTGAGAATATAGAAAATGGCAATCCAAATAGAAATTTGGTGTTAAACGAAACCTTAAATGAAGAAGATAAGATGAATGAATTTATGATGCTTGGACTTCGAAAAATAGATGGAGTAAATATAGGGGATTTTAAGAAAATTTTTGGAGTAAATCCAATTATGAAATATTGTAAAACATTAGATAAACTTACTCATGAAGATTTAATACAAGTTGATGAAAATAGCATAAAATTGAGTAAAAAAGGCATTGATTTAGCAAACTTAGTATGGGAAGAATTTGTGTAAATTTTCTACAAGAGCAAATGCAAAAATATAAATTTTAAACACTGATAAATTGGCAAAAATTGTGAATTTGTAGTAAAACATGATTAAATGATTATACACAAGAAATACACAGAAAAATATGATTTTTCAGAATAGACAAATGAAAAAAATTGTGATATTATTAGCCCGATAAAATATAATTATATTTAGTCAGCATATTATAAAAATTAAGTCAAGATTGGCTTAATTTGAGACCTAAAGAGGTATAAAATGAATTTTAAATTAGAAGAACTTACAAAAGACAATGAAGCACAATACTTAGAACAGGTTGCTAATTTAGAACAAGTGGTTATGGAAAACATGGAGGCAAGAGGCCAAAGCGGTCAGCTTTTTCCAACAGGCAGAGAGGATATTTCTGCATATGCACATTCTAAAGAAAATTCGGTTTTTGTTGCAGTTGATGAAAATGGCAAGGTTATTGCTGCAACATATATTACACAAGGGCAACAACCGTTTACGTACAATGATATAACAAAATATTTCAAATATGGAGATGATTATAATCAATACGTAAAAAACAAGTACAAAACCTTGCAAGATTATAGAAAAGACATGTTAAATATTTATAAGCTGAAAGTACAGGCTTTTAAATATGCTAAAGCAAAAATTTTAGCAGAGTTTCCACAATATGGAGAAAATATTATCGCGTTTTTGAAACATGAAGTAGATGAAGAAAACAATCATTTTCACGAAAAGAGTGTACTTAGAGAATTATTAAATAAGTACATGTCAGAATACATGCAAGAACAAGATAGAACTCATACTGGTGTTATGGAAAGATATGATATGTTTTACTGGATTACTGCTGATGATATTGCAAAAGAGTTTGTAAAACAGGACGTAGAACCAAATGATGTTGAGGCAAGAGAGCTAGAAACGATAATAGGGCGAGAAAAAGCAGAACTAGAGTATAAAAAAATATTACATAAAGGACCATTAGTAATACACGAAAAACCAGAATTTAATGTAAAAAAATATTATACGGCAAAACCATCTAACTCAATAGAATTAGACACATACATAACAGACCCACGAGATAGAAGGTCGGGGCTTGCAAGAATTTTATTATCAGAAGGCATTACAAAACATATGGAACAATTCTTTGAAAATGATAGTGAACAAGAAATATTTTTATGCTCAACATTGCACAGAGATAATCTTTCATCAAAATATGTATCTGAATTTTTTGGTTTAACAGATAGCTTATATGTAAAAAGAAGAGATGGCAGAGATAGAGAGGTTCACATTTGTAGAGTAGAAAGAGATGAGTATAAAAAATATTTAGACCATATAAAAAAGAAAGTTGCAATATTGTATGGATATAATCCAGAAGGTATAGCAATACCTGCTAGTGAAGAAATTGAAATATTAAAGGAACAACTAGGGTATGAACAACGTGAAATATCAAGGCTAAAAAGAGCTAGAACAGCTCAGACGTATAATGGAAAGATAAATTTTAAACAAAGAAAAATAGAAAAAATTATTTCACTTAATGAGAGAATAAAAGAGCTACAAGAAGAAGTTGAAAAATAAGGAGGAAAAATTATGGAACAAGAATATTCATGGCCAATAGAGCCAAAGTATAAAGTAACAGAACATGATAAATATGGAATTAGAAAGAATCACTACGTTTTATTCAAACAAAGAGCACATTCTGGGTTTGATATAACAGCAGACATTGGAACAGAAGTGCACCCAATAGCGGATGGAACGGTATTACTTGCAGAATTTGATGGTACTACAACAGAAGGATTTGATGCCTTCAACGATGGTTATGGCAATAAAGTAGAAATACTAAATAATGATGGTAGAAGAGTAGTATATGGACATTTAAGAAAATCTTATGTTAAGCCAGGAGACAAGGTTACGCGTGATATGGTAATAGGAATAACAGGTTGTAGTGGAGGCTCAAGAGTGCCACACTTACATGTAGAAGTTAGAAAGTCTAACACAGAAGAAACGGGATTAGATTACACGATAGACCCATTAACAGTATTACCCAAAAAAGATTTGAGCAAATTAACAAAAGAATTTACTCAAGAGCCATATGCAACATTATGGAGAAAAATGGCATCAAATGAGCCATGGAGCTTTAAAAAGACGGATATACCATATAGCGAAAATAAAGAATTTATTAGATAGGAGAGCATTATGAAAGAGGAATTTATTGAATTATTAAGATCAACTAAGAGAGAAGGAATAGAGAATTTACTAAACTTCTTAGAAAAATCAGATTTTTATACAGCACCAGCGAGTACAAGATTTCATGGAAATTATGAGGGTGGACTTTTAGAACATAGCATGAAAGTATATGAAATATTTAAAGAAAAAATAAAGGCGAGTGGTTTATCAACTCCAGGAGATACAGTTATAATTGCTCCACTTTTACACGACATTTGTAAAACTAATTACTACAAAGTAGATTATAGAAATGCAAAAAATGCAAGAGGAGAATGGGAGAAAGTTCCATATTATGCTGTTGAAGATACAATACCATATGGGCATGGTGAAAAATCTGTAATGATGATTACAGAATACATGAAATTGACTAATGAAGAAAAATATGCGATTCGTTGGCATATGGGCTTCACAGAACCAAAGGAATTGTACGGAACAATTGGAGAAGCATATAAAAAATATCCAATAGCATTATTATTAAATGAAGCAGATTTAGAAGCAACATATTTTTATAATATATAGATATATAAAGAGTTTCAGCAGAGTATTTTTGTTGAAACTCTATTTTTGTGTATAATATAAGAAATTCTTTACAAAATAGTATTGGTGATTTTTATGAAAATTTCATGGTTAAAATTAGATAATGATAATAAAAACTTTAAAATTCCAACAAGTTTTGGAATGGACGTGTTTTCTGTGAATAGTACAGAAAATGTTGATAATAAAATAGATGAATTAATAAGAAAAAACTACAATACAATAATAGTATCGAATGATGTGGCAGGGCTTTCAGAAAAAATTAATAAAGAGTATTTATATAATAAAAATGTAAATATTGTTATAAGTAAAGATAGAGATAATAATAAAAAATAAGACCATATATTAATATGGTACTGTATAAGTTGGTGGAGAAAACATAAAATTTTTGGGAGGTAATTTTGGAAGAGATTCTCATTTTATGTATTGGAGATAGCAAATTAATAGGTGATAGTTTAGGACCATTAATAGGTTCTTTTTTGGAAAGAAATAAATCTGATATTGGAAATAATGTAAAAGTATTGGGAACACTAGAAAAGCCAATAGGATATAATGATTTAATAGAAATTGCAAAACATATAAACTACAACAAAGAATATTATACAACAATAATTACAATAGATTCAGCACTTGGAAGCAATCAAAATATAGGAAAAATATTAATAGATAATACAACATTATGTGCTGGAAGTGGTGTAAATACAGGAAAAAAATTAATAGGAGATATATCAATAAGAGGTATTGTTGGAAAAAACTATGATGATATAAAACAAAATATACAAGAACTTGAAAATGTTTCGACGAATCTTGTAGAAAATATGGCATGCAAGATTATTTTTAAAATTTTGAATTTGTTTAAAGTATAAAAAAACTGATTATGGCAATAATTCCTATATAAAATATAGGAGGTACATAATGAGTAAAGAAAATACTAGAAATGTAATTATATTAAAAAATCTTCCTTCTAACTTGATAGCTGAGGCTATATTAGTTGTAAAAGATAAAAAGCAGGTGGCAGAATACATGAAAGAATCTGAGTTTGGTGCAAATAAAGATGTTTCTAATTGTAAAACTTATAACAACGGTATAATTTATGGAGATATAAAAACAGAGTCATTAAAGAAAATTGAAAATGTGAAAAAGGAAGACAGAAAATATGTGATAAAAGAAGCGGAAATTGTAGTCTCAAATTATATAAAAAGAATAGAAGATAATTTGGCAGACAGAAAGATAGATAGATTAAAAAAATCGTATAAAAAGACAAAAAAATTAAATATTTTTCTTGCAATGACAACTATAATAAGTATATTACTTGCTATATTTATTTGAAAGAAATAATGTAAACGAATAAAACCTTGACCTTTGGAATATAAATCTATAAAAAGATAAACACAAAGGAAGAGGTGTTTTTTTATGGAAAAATCTATTAGCCAAGAGGAGCGCATTAGAAGAGCAGAAGAAATATATAGTAGAAGAAGATATAACAATAGATATGGAGAGAGCCTATATAGAAGCGGTGAAACGAGAAACAGATATCAGCCACAAGAGACTAGAAAAATAAAAGGCAAAATGATTAATAAGATGATTATTCAAATGATTGTGTGCGTGATAATTTATACTTGCATATATATGCTTCAATATTCTAATTATTTATTTTCAAAAGACATGGTGGATAAAACAAAAGAGGTTTTGTCTTATGATATTAGCATAGAAAATTTGTATAATAAATCAAATGAATTTTTTTTGAATTTGCAGAAAAAATTTAATTGGGGTGTGAATAATGAACAAAATGATAATGTGAATGAGGAAGCTCAAGACCAAAATACGGAGGAGACTAACATTGAAAATAGTAATGCGGAGTCTAGTAAAAATACTAGTGAAGCTAATAATGACAATGTTGATAATTCTGAGATTTCGCAAAATGATGCAAGTACAGAAGTGACAAATAATGACACAACACAGCTTGCAGTTGGTGGAGCCGATGAGACTCAACAAGAGGAAGCAAAGTCACAAGAAGAGCAAGATATAGAATATGTAAAACAAAATGTGAGCATAATCTGGCCAATAAAAGGAGTTATAACTTCAAGGTTTGGAAACAGAACTCCAACCGAAATTGTAACTGCAAACCATAAAGGTTTAGATATAGCAGGAAATATGGGAGACAACATAGTATCTGCAATGGACGGAACAGTTGTACAATACTCTGAAGAAGGGGATTATGGCAAACATTTACGCATTCAAAGTGGAGAAGTGCTTACATTGTATGCTCATTGTAGTGAACTTCTAGTACAAGAAGGAAGCACAGTAAAGCAAGGAGATGTAATCGCAAAAGTTGGAGCAACAGGTAGGGCTACTGGTCCACATCTACATTTTGAAATACGAAGAGATGATAGATTTATAAATCCAGAGTTGATATTGGGAAGTTTATAATGGCAGAGCTAAAATAATTAGAAAGGATAATATTATGCAAATAAAAATTAATTTGAAGGTCTTTCTTTTTTTGTTGATATTTTTAATAACAAGGCAAATAAAAATATATGCACTACTCATGTGTCTAGCGTTAATACACGAAATGGGACATGTAATGGCTGGAATAATATTAGGGTTCAAACCCGAATCTATATCTATTATACCAACTGGTTTTTCTGTAAAATTCAAAAATGACTGTAAAAATTATAATAAAAAAATAAAGAATGGTAATATGCTTGCATTAAAAAAAGCCATAATTGCTTTTGCAGGACCATTTGTAAATTTAATTATTATGGCAATTTCAATAATATGCTACAAGATAACAGTAATTTCAGAGATAGCAGGCATATCAATAGAACTATTGATATATTCAAATTTACTGATATTTATATTTAATATGTTACCAATATATCCACTTGATGGTGGGCGAATTTTGAAGGAAATGGTACATATAAAATATGGATTGTTTACAGCTTATGTTATTACAAATAAAATATCAAATGTAGTTGTAATAATTTTAACCGCATTTGCAAGTTTTGCTATATTAGAGTACAAAAACATAGCAATATTAATAATCATTGCTTACTTGTGGGGGCTTGTGGCAAATGAAAATAAAAAATATAATTTAAAATTAAAAATATGGAAAAATTTTAAATTTATAGATAATTGCTAATTTTTGAGAACATAAAAAAGAATAAAACATCAATATACTAATATATTTATTATATATTTAGGAGGTATTGGTTTGTTTGAATTTTTTAGAGCCATAGTATTTAAGAAAATATTATTGATTTGTTTAATTTTTATATTAATAGTCATAATTGCAACAATAAGCTGTAACACGAATATCATAAATAGATTAACAAAAACAAATTCTGTAAATAGTATAATTAATTCAAATGTTGTAGGAGCAGAATATTTAAACCAGATGTCAAATATATCAACTGAAGAACTAGTGGAAGATTTAGAAAAAGAAAAATCATATATAAAGTGGGTGGATTTTAAAGGAACCGCCGTAGTGATGAAAAAATTAGCCGATACTGATATTAATTCTCATGTTAATAATGAACAAATACAATTTAATTGGATTGAATTAATGGCATATTTAGGATGCAAGTATGGCGGAGACCTATCTTTATTTAAAGATAAAGATTTAGAAAATTTATTAAACAGTTTACGCGAAGGGAAGACTATGAACGAGTTGACAGCAAATATGAAGTTTTACAATTATTTTTTTCAGAGTTATGATGCCATTTTCCATGAATATATTGGAGAATATGAAATAGCAACTGTAGATGAACAAGGCAACAAAAAATATGTAAAAAAATATGGCTTAAAAGCATTTTCTCCTATAGCTAAAAATTATTATTTTAGCCACTATAAGGATTTTGGTTCTGCAAGGTCTTATGGATATAGAAGAGTACATTTAGGAAATGATTTACTACGGAAGTATTGGCACACCAATTATCGCTGTAGAATCTGGCTATATTGAAGCCCTTGGATGGAATCAATATGGTGGTTGGAGAGTTGGTATACGAAGCTTCGATGGTAAAAGATATTATTATTACGCACATCTACGAAAAGACCACCCTTATGCAAAAGATTTATGTGAAGGACAAATTGTAACAGCCGGAGATGTGATAGGATATCTAGGAATGACAGGCTATAGTAGCCATGAAAATGTGAATAATATAAACATTCCGCATTTGCATTTTGGAGTGCAACTTATATTTAATGAAGTACAAAAAGATGGAAACAATCAGATTTGGATTGATGTGTATGAGATAATAGAATACTTAAAAAGAAACAGTTCACAGGTTTATATGGCATATCCAGACACAAGGGATTATGAAAGAAAATTTGATATGATGCAAAATGAATAGAATTTTTATATGATAATATGGAGCGGGTAGCGAGAATCGAACTCGCGCAATCAGGTCGGAAGCATGATATTCTAGCCACTAAATTATACCCGCATTTATTAGTATTATAAAGTAAATGAATAAAAATTACAATAGTAATATTGATATTTATAAAATTAAGTTATAATAAAAGATAAAACAAAAAGGCCAGCCGTTACAGCTGGTCTTCTTGCTACAAGATAAGTAAACAACTAATCTCGTAAAATGGCTAAACTTTAGCGCCACTTGCGAATGGCTTCCCACTTTGCCCGGAAAGCCTCATTCATGATTTCTTCGCCGTTAGAGAATGGTACGAACATACACCGTTCACGGTATCCTGCATCGTTCAGGTATTGAATTACTTTGTAACCCTTGGTAACGTAAGTGTGCCCATCACGATAAACAAACACGACAATGCCATTGTTCATGTAATAGGTGCCGAGCGAGTCACGAGCCAGGGTGTCAAGCTTGAACTGAGTGATTACTGGGTAAGTATGAGTTTCATAAACTACATGCTTTACTCGCAGTCCCTCTACCGGGATCATGAAGCTCTTTTTCATCACAAGAGGAGGCAAAGCCCCGATGTGATGTTCGTTGCAGAACTTTTCACATTCTGCCGAGAAGTTTTCTTCGGGTGTCTTTTTTGCCTTTTCCTGCAAGAACTTCCACCGTTTTGCTTCACGCTTCGGGTAATCCGAGGCGGAGAAAGGAACATAGAAACTAGCTTCTATGAAGCCGTTTTCAACAAGAGTAGCAATGGCTCGTGCAGTGTACGGAGTCACATAGTACCGGTTTTGGCAGATAAATCCAATCGTCGTTGAGTTATTTGCCGAATAGTGGCCATTGAACTTCGCGATGAAGAAATCCACGCTAAGTGTCACTTCGTGACCAGTTTGTGGAAACACCGCAATCATGCCATGTGTGACTCTGAAAGAGTCGTGGATCAAGTCGCCTAAAGTGTAATTAACCATTTTCTTGTCTCCTTTAACAAGTTTGTTAATTGGTGAGTTTAATCATGCAATTTGCTACATGATTAAAAATCGGACACCTTTATTTTACTATATTTACATAAAATAGTCAAATTTGATGTTGCAAAATTTTTACTAATGTAAAAAATTCGGTATATTTGCTAATTCATCTATTTTTCTAAATAATGGTTTTCTATAAAATATTTTCAAGTATGCGTGTATAAAAAGTTTTTTAACTAGTGTACAATTCCTGCTACGTTTCAAAAATGTTTCACCAATAGTACTTGATTTTTAATGATAAAAATGATAAGATATCCGTAAATTAAAAGGGAGTAGCTTGATAACTACTAGTCAACATCACGGCTTTTAGCATGGCTAGTAACCACGAGTGGTAAGCAAGACTTTTAAAGAAATTTACAATGTTTTAGGGCGAATTTCTTTTAAAGTCTTGTTTTTTTGTACATAATAAATAAAAAAAAGATTAAATTTAAAAGAAATATAAAGTTTTAGTTTTTATTTATGAATTTTGAATCAGTGTTATAATAAAGCTTTATGGTAAAGCTAATAGCAAAATTCAGGATAAAGTACATAAGAAATTATTGCCCTTGGAAAGGATGAGGTTATGGAAAAAGAAAATTGGTTTAACAAATCGGTTGAAGAGACGGTTAAAAAGCTCAACACGAATAACACGTTAGGCTTGACTGCAGAAGAGGTGGAAAAGAGAAAACAAAAATATGGATTAAATGAGCTGGAAAAAGGCAAGAAAACGCCATTAATTGTAAAATTCTTAGAACAATTTAAAGATTTTATGATAATTGTTTTAATTATTGCAGCTGTTGTTTCTGGTGTTGTAGGGCACATTAAGGGAGAAGGCATAACAGATTCAATAATCATAATGGTTGTTGTAATTGTTAATGCAATAATTGGTGTGGCTCAAGAAGATAAGGCGGAAAAATCACTTGAAGCTTTAAAAAAACTAAGTAGTTATTCTGCCAAAGTAATAAGAAATGGGAAAATAACAGTTGTGCCATCAAAAGAATTGGTTCCAGGAGATGTAGTTGTACTAGAAACAGGCGATTACGTTCCAGCTGATATGAGAATAACAGAAGCTGTAAACTTAAGGGCTCAAGAAACATCGCTAACTGGAGAATCTGTACCAGTTGATAAATATACAACTACAATAAGTAGCGAAGATGTTGAAATTGGAGATAGAACCAACATGGTATTTTCTTCTAGCTTGATTACGTATGGTAGAGGTCAAGGAATTGTTGTTGAGACTGGAATGAATACAGAAGTTGGCAAGATTGCTGGAATTTTAAATAATACAGAAAAATCGGATACACCTTTACAACGTAGATTAAACAAGTTAGGAAAGACTCTAGGAATTGCTTCGCTTGCAATTTGTGTGGTAATTTTTATTATTGGATTGTTGCAAGGAAAAGAACCACTAGATATGTTTATGACGGCTGTAAGTTTAGCAGTTGCAGTAATTCCAGAAGGGCTTGCAGCAATTTCTACAATAGTTTTAGCAATTGGTGTTCAAAGAATGGTAAAGAAAAATGCAATAGTAAAGAAATTACCAGCTGTTGAAACGCTTGGAAGTGCTACCGTTATATGTTCTGATAAAACAGGAACTCTTACACAAAATAAGATGACTGTACAAAAATTATTTTATAATAACAGAATAATAGACATCGATAAAGTAGATACTAATAAAGAAAATGACGAGCTTGGAAGACTTGTTTATATTTCGATGTTATGTAATAATACAAAAATAGGAGAAAACAAGCAATTAACAGGTGATCCAACAGAAACAGCTCTTATAGATATGGGATTTAAATTGGACTTTACTCCAGCTGTATTTGATCAAATGCCAAGAGTTGAAGAAGTTCCATTTGATTCAGAGAGAAAATTAATGACAACAGTTCACAAGGTAAATGACAACCAATATATGGTTTACACAAAAGGTGGAGTAGATGAATTACTAGCAAGATGTAGCAAATACCAGATTAATGGAGAGGTCAGAGAAAATCTTGAAGAATATAAGAAGAAAATAGATGAATTCAACGACCAAATGGCTGAGAATGCTTTAAGAGTACTTGCAATGGCATATAAGCAAATAGACCACATGCCATCAAAAGAAGAGATGGAAACAATCGAAAAAGACCTAATTTATATAGGAATGGTTGGAATGATTGACCCTCCAAGAGAAGAGGCAAAAGTTGCTGTTGCAAAGTGTAAATCGGCAGGAATAAAAACAGTGATGATAACAGGAGACCATAAGGTGACTGCTGTTGCAATAGCAAAAGAACTTGGAATTTTAGAAGACGGCGAAGATGCTATAACAGGAAGCCAATTAGAAGCAATGTCGCAAGAAGAATTAATTCAAAGAGTAGAAAATATAAGAGTGTACGCGAGGGTTTCTCCAGAACATAAAGTGCGTATAGTTAAGGCATGGCAGGCTCATGGAGAAATAGTTGCGATGACTGGAGATGGAGTAAATGATGCACCAGCCCTAAAAACAGCAGATATTGGCTGTGCAATGGGAATTGTAGGAACAGATGTTGCAAAGGAAGCAGCAGACGTAATTTTAACAGATGATAACTTTGCAACAGTTGTTTCAGCAGTAGAAGAAGGCAGACGTATTTACGACAACATAATAAAAGCAATACAGTTTTTATTATCAAGTAACGTCGGAGAGGTAATAGTATTGTTCTTTGCAATTTTACTAACACCATTCTTAGCAACAAAGTTTGGAATTCCAATTGGATTAATAGAGCCATTACTACCAATACACATATTATGGATAAACTTAGTAACGGACTCATTACCAGCTTTAGCACTTGCATTTGACCCAGCAAATAAAGATGTAATGAAGAGAAAACCAGTAAAGGCAAGTTCTGGAATATTCACAAAAGGTATGACATGGCGTATAATTTACCAAGGAATAATGATAGGACTTCTATCACTTGCTGCATTTGTAATTGGAATTTCCACTCCAAATCCACCAGTAATAGAAGGATTAACACAAGAACAAGTAAGAGTTGAAATTGGTCAGACAATGACATTTATTGTTTTAGCATTTTCAGAATTGATTCATGTATTTAACATAAGAAACAACAAAGAGTCAATATTTAAGACAGGAATAGGTGGAAACAAGCAATTATTCTGGGCTATTGGAGCATCTGCAATGCTTATGCTAGTAATACTTGCAATTCCAGTTTTAAGAGCAATATTCAGTATTCCAGTACTTCCAATGGATAGAATAGTTGAAACAATAGCATTAGTAATTGCACCAGTTGTAATAGTGGAAATATTCAAATTACTGAAAATAAATACTTCTAAGGATGAATAAATTAATCAATTAATTAAGCAATAATTTATATTTTTATAAAGCATCAACATGTTGTACTGGGGGTGGTACTCCTAACGAACCTTCCCAAAGGTACACCTCTAGTTTGGTTTTTAAGGATATAAATTATTGCTATTTGAGTTAATCTATTAAAAAAGTATAATGAACCATATATTAAATTATTGCATGGAAAATTTATAATAAAAATTGTAGAATATTGTAATTAAAAGTTGCATATGATAGAATAAGAAAAAAATAAGAGGTAGAAAATGTACGATTTAATTATTAGAAGAGGATTGAATAAGAAAAAGGTGACAGTTTGCATTATTTTATTAATTCTTCTTGTTACTTTAGCAACCATTTCTGGAATAAGGCTTGCAGAACATCATGAAGTAAAAAAACAAGCAAAATTATATGAGGAACAACAGGCTCAAATAAGAAAAGAAGAAGAGGAAAAACAGAGACAAGAAGAACTTGCAAAACAAGCAGAAATTAATAAAAGAATAGAGCAAACTAGCAGAGCATTTACTGACGAAGAAAAAGATAGAATAAAACATATTTATCGTTCTACTGGTGAAAAAAGAGTATTTTTAACATTTGACGACGGTCCATCTGAAACGGTAACACCATTAATCTTAGACCTGCTAAAAAAGGAAAATGTTAAGGCAACTTTTTTTACGCTAGGAACTAATGTAAACAACTATCCAGACTTGGTAAAAAGAGAGTTTGATGAAGGACATTATGTAGCAAATCACGGCTATTCACACAAATATTCTGCAGTATATGCATCACCAGAGGCTACATTAAACGAATATAATTATACAGAAGATGCAATAAGAAAAGCATTAGAAAATAATTCATATATGTCAAAATTGTTTAGATTCCCAGGTGGTTCGAATGGAGGATATTATGATGAGGCAAAACAAAATTCCAAAGCATTACTTTATGACAATGGAATTATGCATTTAGACTGGAATAGCTTAAGTTCAGATGCTGCAGGTGCAAAGACTAAAGAAGCCTTATTACAAAACGTAAAAGATACCATGGGCGAAAAAGACAGTGTTGTAATATTAATGCATGATTCAAGCGATAAAATACTGACATATGAAATGCTATCAGATTTAATATCGTATTTAAGAGAACAAGGGTACAAATTTGAAAACATATATGATTTATTGGACTAGATAATGTGAGGAAGGAATACTTTTTTATGTATGATGTTATAATAATAGGAGGAGGTCCTGCTGGCATTACAGCTGGAATATATATTAAAAGAGCAGGTTTTAAAGTATTAATAATTTCTAAGGGAGAAGGAGCTCTAATTAGAACCGAAAAAATAGAAAATTATTATGGTTTTGAAATTCCCATCTCAGGGAAAGAATTGATAGAAAAAGGCGAGAAACAAGCAAAAAATCTTGGAATAGAATTAATAAAAAAAGAAGTAATTGGTGTAAAATATACTGAAAGTGGATTTGAGGTAATGGTATCAAATCAATCTAAAGATGATAGGTATGTTGCAAAAACAGTAGTAATCGCAACAGGAGTCAATAGAAACAAGCCAAACATGAAAGGACTGCAAGAATTTGAAGGAAAAGGTGTAAGTTATTGTGCAGTATGTGACGCACCATTTTATAGAAATAAAGATGTAGCAGTGCTAGGCAATGGAGAATATGCAATTGGAGAAATTGAAGAGTTACTACCAATCGCAAAGTCTGTAACAATGCTTACAAATGGTAAAGAACCAATAGAAAATAGAAGTATCAATGTACAGATAAATGAAAAAAAGATACGTGAATTTAGAGGCACAAATAAAATAGAAGAAATAGAATTTGAAGATGACTCATCACAGAAAATAGATGGAGTATTCATTGCACAAGGAACAGCGGGCTGCTTAGAATTTGCAAAAAAATTAGGTGCAAAAACTGAAAACAACAATATTGTGGTAAATGATGAGATGCAAACAAGCATAGAAAACATATATGCATGTGGAGATTGCACAGGAGGAATACTTCAAATATCTAAGGCTGTGTATGAAGGCACAAAAGCAGGATTAGCAATAATTAACAAATTGAGAAGAAAGGAAAATTAGATATGTGTGAAGTAAATTTAACAAGTAAAAACTATAGTGAAGAAGTAGAAAAATCTACTATTCCAGTACTTATAGACTTTTGGGCTACTTGGTGTGGACCATGCAGAGCAATGATGCCAGTAGTAGCAAAAATTGCAGACGAAAATGAAGGAAAAATAAAAGTATGCAAAGTAAATGTAGATGAAGAACCAGATTTAGCAGAAAAATTTGGAGTAATGAGCATACCAACATTTGTTGCAATAAAAGATGGTGAAGTACTTGGAACAAGCATAGGAGTACAAGACGAAGAAGAAATATTGAAAATGTTTGATAAATAAAAAGATAAAAATTAGATTTCAATGAGGAATCTAATTTTTTTGTTTTAGTAGGGCTATTAGAGGTTACCTAAGAACAAAAAAAGATACTAACTATAAATTAGTATCTCATTCTGGTGCGGATGAAGGGACTTGACGAGCCGCGTCGGGAAAACCGTCCACCGGACGTTTTTCTAATCCTCCTTTTCAAGTCCCACAAAAATTCTCAAAGGTAACAAAAAAAGATACCAACTATAAATTAGTATCTCATTCTGGTGCGGATGAAGGGACTTGAACCCCCACGTCGTTGACACTGGTTCCTAAGACCAGCGCGTCTGCCAATTCCGCCACATCCGCATATGTTATTCCTAACACTTAATTATAATAGCACAATAAGGTTTTGATTGTCAAGTAAAAATTAAAAAAAATATAAAAAAATAAGAGATTAAGAAACCAATTTTATAATTATAGTTGAATATATTGCTTTTTTATGTAAAGTATGATATACTATAAGTGTCCGAATTTTTACATGTCTCGATAAGACCTCCGAATTGAGAGGCACGAGAAAAGGAGAAAGTATTATGGCACAGAAAATTCTTGCAAACGCATTTTCTATCTCCATGCTGCCCATGGAGGCTATGAATTTCATTCGGGTGAAGAAGATCACCCCGGATGAGATCCCGACAGACATTGAGTCTGCCATCGGCCACGTGGACACTGCAAAAGTGGTGTCCAACATTCTGGGCTTCGAGGTGAAGCCAAACCGGGTCAGCATCAAGCTGACCGAGAGCGACGTCTTGTACGTTGCACAGTACACTGGGCCGAGATTGCCGGAGGGTGCGACTACCCTGCCGGAAGGTGCTAGCCTCGAATTCTTCGAGGTAACCTTCCGCAAGGAAGGGTGCCGTGGATGCCGTGGCTACGATTCTGGCACTTGCCAGAATTGCGTCTTCAGCTTCTGGCTGAGCGGCGCTCCCATAGAGGAACGCTAATCTCCTAAAAGCCCTGTCTCTTGTTGCAATGCAACTTGAGGCAGGGTGTTTTTTTATTCTGTAAAGAGTTCTTAAAAACTATTGAAAAATTCCCCATATTTTGATATAAATATAAAAAACAAACAAGGGAGAATATCGTGAAAAAATTAATTCAAATTTTAGGAATAGTTGCACTAGCAATAGTAGTAATTTTAAATATAGTTTATACGGCGGACATGAATTCTGGAGAGCAAATCTCAATCAAATTTAGCAGTTTTATTTATATAATAGGACTAATTATAACGGCAATTTTAATTTATTTTATAACTGAAGTAATAAATAAACATTTATATAATGGAATAAATGAAGAGAAAAAACGCAAATTGCGCAAATGGATTGTAGCAATTGCTATTGTTTTATATTTGATTTTAAATGTAGTGTGGTTAATTTTCGTAAGACCAGGAATAGTAGCGGATTCTATACACGTTTTAAATTTGGCACAAACATTTTACGAGAATAATCCAGATAGATACTTACCAAATTTGACATATGCGGGAATACCACTAATTCAATACATGCAGGCATATCCACACCAAATTACATTGGCATTTGTTTATAATATGTTATTTTGCGTGTTACACTGTGATTTGACAATTTTACCAAGAATATTTAATGTATTCTTTAATTTGTTAATTATTTTGGCATTATATAAAATAACAAAACAATTATCGAAAGATTACAAAATGAATAATACGCGAATGTTTATATTAATTCTAACATTCTTTACAATACCAATGCTTGCAACATTTATGTATGGGGATATTCCAGCACTTGCGTTAAGTTTATTTTCTGTATATTTTATGATGAAATTTACAGATACGAAGCAGGTTAGATATGGAGTTTTTGCTTCAATTCTTACAATGATAGCATATTTGATGAGAATGAATACTCTAATATTCGTAATTGCAACAGTAATTTATTTGGTATTAAATATATTCAAAGACTTTAAAGCAAAAGAAGTAAAAGAAAAATTGATAAATGTTGCTGTAATTGCAATGTTTTTAGTATTAACATTTGTACCATCATCACTTGTAAAAACATATTATTTTAGTAAATACAACCTAGAAAAAGGCAAAACATATCCAAGCATTAGTTATATTTTAATGGCTATGGAAGAGGGACCTAGAGCAAATGGGTGGTATAATGAAACAATTGCAGAACCTGCATTAAGAAGTTTGAAAACAGGTGAGAATATTTCTGATGAATACAAAGAAAAAATAAAGAATAGATTAGAATATTTTGCAAAGCACCCTGCTTATACAGTAGATTTTTACAGACAAAAGCTTACGACTACTTGGGCAGAAAGTACGTATTCTGCAATATTTAACAATGGAATAACAGAAGAGAGTAATCTAAGCTGGATAAAGAGTCCTTTAACATTCTATCAGAAAGCTTGGATAATACTAACTTTTACATTGGCGATAATAGTGCTAATTCAAAATAGAAAAAAATTAACAATAGAACTAATATTCTTGGTAACAATATTCTTAGGAGGATTTTGTTTCCATATATTATGGGAGGCAAAATCGAGGTACATAATTCCTTATATAGTAACATTAATACCAGTTGCAAGTGTTATGCTAAACATAAAACCTTGGAAAATAAAGAAGCTGAATTCTTGACATACAACGATTGTATGATAAAATATTAAAGGAAAATTTATAAATTGGAAGTGCAAAATGAATCAAAAGAAACAATTATTAGTTAACACTATAATAATAGCAATAGGCAAGCTAAGCACACAAGTTGTGTCTTTCTTGCTTTTGCCTCTATATACATCAAAATTAAGCCCAGCAGAGTATGGAACATATGACTTTTTGGTAACTTTATCAACATTTTTGTTGCCAATAATAACATTGCTTATGGAAGAGTCTATGTTTAGATTCTTAATCGATGCTAATGACTTAAAGAGTAAAAAAAGAGTTATAACGGCTACAATTGCGTACACACTAGTTGGAACTTTTATATTTACTGCCATTGCTGGAATTATAATGGGTGTAATGCATTATGAATATGCATTTGTATTTATATTGTTTATAATTTCAAATATCTTATTGGGATTGAGCAATGCATTGGCTAGAGGAACTGGAAAGATAAAATTATATTCTTTCTCAAACTTTATATTGGGAGCCTCTACAATTGTACTAAACATAATATTCATAGTAAGCCTAAAGCTTGGTGTCAGTGGACTTTTATGGGCAAATACAGTCGCAAACAGTGCAACAGCAATAATAATCTTGTTAAAATTACATTTACCACAGTTCGTAAGTAGAAAAGATTTTCACAAGTCTACTTTAAGAGAAATGCTTAGATACTCAGTACCACTTGTACCAAACAATTTATCTTGGATAATCATAAGCTTGTCAGATAGACTTATGCTTACAGCAATGAGTGGTACAGAGGCAAACGGAATTTATTCTATTGCAAATAAATTTCCAAATATAATTTATACATGTTACGGATTTTTCTCTACTGCATGGAAAGAATCGGCTGCAAAAATATTAAAAGATGATAACAAAGTAAAATATTATAACAGTATTTACAAAGATATAAAATTCTTTTTAAAGGCAATCGTATTAGGATTAATTGCAATAATGCCATTTGTATTTTCTTTGTTTGTGGACGCAAGCTATAATGATGCATACAAATACATTCCAATACTTATAATATCAATTTATTACACAAATATGTCAAACTTTTATGGTGGAATATTTACAGCATATAAAAATACTAAAATAATGGGATCAACAACAGTTGCGGCAGCGATTATCAACATAGTAATAAACATAATATTCATACCAAAGTTCGGAATATATGCAGCATCGTTTTCAACATTAATTTCGAATTTGATTGTATTTGTATACAGAAGATATAAATTAAAAGAGTACATAGTTTTAAAAGAAAAATTTAACTATGTGTTCTGGATATTGCTAGTTGTAACGCTAATCACATATTATAAAAACAATTTAATAGCAAACATAATAATGTTTATAATAGTGCTTGCATACTGTATATTTACAAATATGAGCTTCTTAAAGAAAATAGCAGAACCAGTAATAAATAAATTTAAAAAATAGGAATATATCTATAGTAGAGGTGAGTTATAATGAACCATGAAAAAATAACAGAAACATATGATGTATTAAAAACTTTTATACCAAAAGACGATATTTACTTAAATGAACCAATGAGTAAGCATACTACTTTTAAAATAGGCGGAAATGCAGATATATTCGTTAAATTGAAGAGTGTAGAACAAATTGAGAAAACAATCGAAACAACACGAAAAATAGGAGTGCCATTAAAATTTATAGGAAATGGTAGCAATATTTTAGTAAAAGACGAAGGAATTAGAGGAGTTGTGGCGAAGATATGTACTAGTACATATGATTTTATTGATAAAACAACTATAAGATTAGACAGTGGGTTATTAAATGCAAAAGTTGCAAGGATTCTATTAGACCATAGTCTTGCTGGTTTTGAATTTGCATCAGGCATTCCAGGAACTCTTGGAGGAGCTGTGAAGATGAATGCTGGTGCTTATGGTAGTGAGATGAAGAACATAGTTGTAAGTACAAGATATATAGATTTAGACAGTGACAAGATTGAAATAAAAGAAATTAACAATGCAGAGCATGAATTTAGTTATAGACACAGTATTTTCTCAAATAAAAATGCTATAATAATAGATACAACTCTAAGACTTCAAACAGGAAATAAAGACGAGATTGAAGAAAAACTATGCAATAATCTTGATAACAGAAGAGAAAAACAGCCAATAGATAAGCCAAGTGCAGGAAGTACTTTTAAAAGAGGAGAAGATTTTATAACAGCCCAATTAATTGACGAGTGTGGATTAAAAGGTTATACAGTTGGTGGAGCACAGGTGTCGGAAAAACATGCAGGCTTTGTGGTAAACATCGGAAATGCAACTGCAAAAGACGTTATAGAACTTACAGAATACGTAAAGAAAAAAGTTTATGAGAAATTTAACAAGAAAATAGAATTGGAAATAGAAATTGTATAATTGAAATTGCCTTTTATAAAAGTTAATGATATGGTTTAAATAAATTTTATTATTAGCAGAAAATATGTTAAAAGTAATATAGATTAGATATGTATTAATGTGAATTTACATAATATAATTTTAATGCATTATGTTAGGCAAAGTTTGAAAGGAATGAAATAAAAAATGAACGGTTTTTTTAAATGGTTTAAATCAGGAGCCAAAATAAAAAGATGGATTTTTCTAATGTTAATAGGAATAGTACTCGTATGTTATGGAATTGCAAAGGTGCTTGTAACAGATGAAATGGGATTTAGGGAGCTTGCAAAAATAATTCTTGTGTTTGTTTTAGGATTTACATTCACAATAATTAGTATAATATGTATTCAAAGAAGAACTTTAGAAATATTAGTAGAGGAGTCTGATACAAGAGATTTAGAAGATAAGAGCAAAGTTAAATCTTTAATATTCAATAGAAAAATATACAATCAAGGACCAAAAGTTGTTGTAATTGGTGGTGGCGCTGGACTTAACACAGTACTTAGAGGCTTGAAAAATTACACAGACAATATAACAGCAATTGTTACAGTTTCAGATTATGGAGAGCAAAGAAGCAAATCAAAACAAGACTTAGGAACTCTCCCATTAGATGATGTAAAGGGTAGCTATGTGGCACTTGCTGCAAATGAAAATGAAATGGACTGCTTGATGAATTTAACCTTTAAAAATCCAAAATTAGAAGGATTAAAATTTGGAGATATATATTTAACAGCAATGAAAGAGGCTGTTGGAGATTTTTCGGCATCAGTAGAGGAAAGCTCAAAAATACTTAATATGACAGGAAAAGTTCTTCCAGTAACACTTGATCAAATTAAGATATGTGCAGAATTAGAAGATGGAACTGTGGTGGAATGTAAAGATAAAATTCCAGAAATGGTTAGCCAAAAGATAAGTAAGATAAATAGAATATTTATTTCGCCAACCAACACAAGAGTTGCTCCAGGTGTTATAGAAGCCATTGAAGACGCTGACGCAATAGTACTTGGACCGGGAAGTTTATACACAAACGTAATTCCAAACTTATTGGTACCGGGAGTATCAAAAGCAATAAGAGAGTCTAGTGCATTCAAAGTATATGTAAGTAACATAATGACAGAGTATGGTCAAACTGATAGTTATACTCTATATGACCACATAAAGGCTATAATAGACCATGCAGGAAAAGGCATAATAGATTATTGTATTTATGATACTGGAGAGATTGTGCCAGAGTATATAAGGCAGTACAATAAAGGAGGAGAAGAACTTGTTGAACAAGATGTTTCGAAAGTAAAAGAAGCCGGAATTAAGCTAATTCAAAGAAATATGTCTACAATCGAAAATGGAAGAATTAGACATAATTCTGATGCGATAGCAACAAGTATTATCCAACTAATTTGTGATGATATGAAATTTAGAGATATGCAAAATGATACAAGAGTTATACTTCTTGATTCAAAAATAAAAGACACAAAGAAGAAAATGAAAAACAATCAAACAAAGAGTAAAAAGAAGAAAAACAAAAAACGTTCAGGAAATAGTAAATTTTTTGAAAAATATAATGATAGAATTCAGGCAATACAAGATAGTGAGACTAACAGAGAAAAGAGAATAAAGGAAATAGAAAAAAATTCTAAAGTAGATAACAAAAAAGAAAAAACTGGTAAGAAAAATAAAGAGAATGAAAAAAATAGTAAAAACATAGAAATACAGAAGAGTGAAATAAGACAAAAGAAAGAAAATAATAGACAGTCAAGTAAAATTGATGTAAATAGAAAACTTGAAGAGGGTAGAATGTTAGAGTCTAGAATGGAAGAAACTCTAAGAAGAATGAAAGAAATAAACAAGAATAAATAAAAAGAGGTAAACAGTAGATGAAATATAGTGAAATTGATGAAGAAGTAAAGAAATCTCTAAAAAGAGACTGGATAATTACAAATGGAATAGGTGGATTTTGTAGCCAAAGTGCACTGGGGTGTAACACTAGAAAATATCATGGATTATTGGTTGCACCACTCACACCACCAGCAAGAAGATTTTTAATATTATCAAAATTAGATGAAAGCATTGAAACAAATGGAACTAAATATAATTTGTTTACAAATATGGCAAATGGAGAAATATCTGAAGGATATAAATATTTAGTAGATTTCAAAAAAGAATATATACCAATATTTACATATAAAGTTGAAAATATAATAATCAAGAAGTTTATTTGTATGGATTATGGTAAAAATACAGTGGTTGTATATTATCAAATAAAAAATCAAAATGCAGAAGCTAAATTAACATTGGCACCAGTTGTAAATTTTAGAGATTTTCACTCTATAAATAAAGATCATCAATTTAATGTAGAACAATCACATTCTGGAAATAAAGTTAGAATTGTACTAGATAAAAATTCGGAAACACCAATTTACATGAATTGTTCTGATGGCAGATATTTTAAACATATGGATGATACATTCAGAAATATGTATTATTTAAGAGAAGAAGAAAGAGGCTTTGAAGCAGAAGAAAATCACTATGTTCCGGGGGTATATTCGATAAATCTGGAACCAAATGAAGAAAAAGAGATAACTTTTGTATGCTCATTAGAAGAAAATATAGAAGAAATAGATGGAATAAAAGTTATTAACAAGGAATTACTAAGAATGACCGGAATTATTTATGATACTGGTATAATTCAAAATAGTAAAATGAATGACAAGAAACTTGATATGTTAAAAGCTCTGATATTAGCAACAGATAATTTTATAGTAAATAGGCCATCATTTGGATTACATACAGTAATTGCAGGATATCCATGGTTTCTAGACTGGGGAAGAGATTCATTAATTTCATTTGAAGGCTTGCTATTATTAACAAAGAGATATGAATTAGCGAAAGAAGTTTTATTAACAAATATAAGAGACATAAAATATGGACTAGTTCCAAATGGATATTCAGGTTATGATAATAGACCATTATATAATAGTGCTGACAGCTCATTATTATTGATAGAACAGGTGTACAAATACTTAAAATATACGAATGATAATGAATTTATAAAAGATGAAATATATCCTAGTCTGGTAAAAATAATGGATGCGTATTCAGATAGAATAGATGTTGACGGAGATAACATTTATTTAGATAAAGAGGATAATTTACTGTCTGCTGGAACAGAAAATACTCAAATTACTTGGATGGATGTAAAAATAGATAACCATGCAATAACTCCTAGAAATGGCAAAACGGTTGAACTTAATGCTTTATGGTATAATGCATTAAAAATAATGGCTAGACTTGCAGAAAAATATGAGAACAAGCAATTGTGTAGAAAATATCTAGAAATGGCTGAAAAGACTAAAAAATCATTTGATGAAAAGTTCTATAATGAAGAAAAACATTGCTTATATGATGTGTTAGGAGACAGCAAAGTACGCCCAAATCAATTATTTGCATTAAGTTTATCACATCCGATTGTTGATAATGCAGAGATTGCAGAACAGATTTTAAGCACAGTGGAGAATAAATTATTAAATAAATATGGACTAAAAACATTAAGCTCAGATGAAGACGGTTATGTTGATGTATATGAAGGTTCTGCATACAAGAGAGATTCAAGCTATCATCAGGGAATTACTTGGCCATGGTTATTAGGATTATATTATGATGCATTAAAAAATACTATGATAATAGAAAAAAATAGAACCAAAAGACAAGAACTAGAAGAAAAAATAACGAAGCTTGTATATACAACAAAGGAAACTTTCAAAGCAGAAATGTTTGAAAGGTCAAGTATTGGCACGATAAGTGAAATATATGATTCAACAGAACCATATGAAGAAAGAGGAGCATTTGCACAAGCTTGGAGCGTGGCAGAAATATTTAGAATAGTTTTAAATAAGAGGTAGATTTTATAAAAAAATTAGGAGGCTAATTGTGGATATCACAGCATTAGAAAATGAATTGAAAGCTGGAAAACTAAATAACATATATTTACTATATGGAGAAGAACGTTTTTTACTAGATAACAACGTAAAAAAAATAAAAAAATTATTTGGTGAAACAGTAAATGGAATAAATTATATTCAAATTGACAACACTAATGTTTCAGAAATAATTGCAGACATAGAAACGCCTGCGTTTGGATATCCACAAAAGCTGATTGTTGCAAAAGATACAGGATTATTCCAAAAGCCTAAAAGAGGAAAAAGCGCTACAACTGAAGAAAAAACATCAAAAAAAGATGATAATAAATTTGAGAATAAGCTAGCAACATACATAGAAGAAAATGTTGATATGATAGATGATTCTGTAATATTATTGTTTATTGAAAATGACGCAGATAAAAACAATCTATATAAAACAATTGATAGGTTGGGCTGTGTATGTAATTTTGAAAAACAGAAACCTGCGGAATTAGTAAAAAGGCTAAAATCAATTTGCAATATGTATAAGGTAAACGTAGATGCTGTTACATTAAATTATTTAATAGAAAATTGTGGAACATCGTTACAGGACTTAATAAATGAAATTCGTAAACAAATAGAATATGTTGGAGCTGGTGGAACGATAACAAAGCAAAACATAGATTTATTAGGAATAAAGCAATTTGAAAGTATAATATTCGATTTAACAGATAGCCTTGGAAGAAAAAATATATCAGAAGCATTACAAGTATTAAAAAATTTATTGTATGCTAAAGAACCAATACAAAAAATATTTATTACATTATATGGACATTTCAAGAAATTATATATTACAAAAATAGCGATAAACGAAAAACTAAACATTGCAGAAAGCCTAAACTTAAAACCAAATCAAACATTCTTGGTAAACAAATATACGATGCAATCAAAATATTTTAAAGAAGCAGAATTAAGAAAATTGTTACAAGAATTTATAGATTTGGACTATAAATCGAAGAGTGGTGCGATAGATTTAAATGTTGGGTTAGAAGCGGTACTTTGTAGATATTGTTCATAAAAAAATAGTATAAACATATGTGAAAATTATATAAGGAAAAATGAAAATAATAAAATAGATTAAAATATCCTTCGAATAGCTACGATGGGTATTTTTTATATAAAAATATTTAGTAATTAAATTTTATTATTTTACCAAAAAGCTTTTACTTTTACTTAAATATGTAATATAATTAGAGTGTGAATAAATTTAAGGAGGAAGTTTATGGGTAGCAAATCTGAGAAAAAACATGATAAATCTACTAAAAACAGAAATAGTAAAGAAACAAAGAAAAATAAAAAAGATATAAAAAATGATGAGCAAAATAAAAAAGCAAAGAAAAAAGGATTTTGGAAAAGACACAGAAAATTAGCTATTTTTATAAAATTAATATTTGTACTAATTATACTTGCTTGTATTGTTGGAGCTGGAGCAATTGTCGCATTATTTAGCAATGATGACTGGGCTATGTCAAAAGATGATCTTACATTAAAAATTATTGATACAATAATTTATGACAAAGATGGTAATGAAATTGCAAATGTGTCTGGTGATGAAAAAAGAAGAATTGTATCTTTAAGTGAGATTCCAGAAAATTTGCAAAACGCTTATATTGCAATAGAGGATAAGAGATTTTATGAGCATAAAGGTGTAGACTTAAAGAGAACAGTTGGTGCAACTGTAACATATATTATACATAGAGGGCATTCTTCATATGGTGGAAGTACAATAACGCAACAATTAATAAAGAACTTGAAAAATGATAAGGGAGATTCAGGATTAGCTGGAATCGAGAGAAAAGTAAGAGAAATATCTAGAGCATATAAAGTTGAAAAAATGCTTTCTAAGAGCCAAATATTAGAATTATATTTAAATACAATATATGTTGGAGGAGAGGGAAACTTACATGGTGTTGAACTTGCTTCTAGATACTATTTTAATAAATCTGTTGGTGACTTAGATTTAGCAGAATGTGCATTTATAGCAGGAATAAACCATGCACCAAATAGTTATAATCCATTTAAAGAATCTACTGATAATAGTGAATTGATAAAAAAGAGAACAACTACAGTTCTTTCTGAAATGAAAGATCAAGGAAAAATATCAGAAGAAGAATATAATACAGCAAAAGCAGAAGTTGATGAGGGTTTACATTTTGAAAAAGGTAGCACTTCAACAAACTCTTCGATGTCATATTTGGCAAGAGCGGCATTAAATCAAGTAATAAATCAATATGCCGAGAAAAATGATGTGTCTACAGATATAGCACAAACAATGATTGAAGGTGGAGGATATAAAATTTATACGACACAGGATTCTACAATTCAATCAGAGATGGAAGATATATATAGAAATAGTGATGAGCACATTTTTGTGGGAGTTGCTACAGATAAAGAGGGTAATAAATTAAATGACCATACTCAATCTGCAATGGTTGTAATAGACCACAAAACAGGAAGAGTTGTAGGCTGTATGGGAGGATTAGGTGATGATGTTGACTCAAATGGACAAAATAGAGCAACACAATCAACAAGACAACCAGGTTCAGCAATAAAACCATTAGCTGCAATAGCACCAGCTCTAGAGTCTGGAATAATTACAGCAGCTACTGTATATGATGAATCAAGAACTACTTTCTCTGGTGGATATACTCCAAACCCACATAGGGGATATAGTTTAGTAACAGTTAGACAAGGTATAGGATTTTCTGCAAATACAATGAGTGTTAAGATTATGGCAGAAGTTGGACCAAGTAATTCGATTGCATTTTTGAAAAAGTTTGGAATATCAACATTAGTTACTGCAAGCGAAAATTCAGAAAAAAATGATGAAAACTTATCATTGGTACTTGGTGGAGCAACGAATGGTATTACACCTCTAGAAATGGCAGGTGCATATGCAACAATAGCAAATGATGGAGTATATATTACACCAACATTCTACACAAGAGTTGAAGACAAAGATGGAAATACTGTTATGGAACCTACACAAGAAACAAGAAGAGTTTTATCAGAAGGCAATGCATACATATTAAAATCTATTTTAACAGGTCCTATAATTGGAAATGATCCAACGGCTCCATACTGTAAAATATCTGGGCAAGATGTTGGAGGAAAAACTGGAACTACAACAAATAATTATGACAGATGGTTCTGTGGATTTACAAATTATTATACAGCTGCTACATGGTATGGATTTGATCAACCAGAAAATTTGTATCCTGCAAAAGCAAATGGTACTAACAGAGCTGCAAGACTTTGGGTTGCTGTTATGAAAAAAGTACATAGTGACTTACCAAGTTCAAAATTTGAAAAACCAAGCAATATAGTAACAGCTAAAATATGTAAAGCTTCTGGAAAGGTTGCGACGGATGCATGTACAGATACATATACAGAATACTTTGTAAAAGGAACTATTCCTGGATATTGTGAAGGACATGAAAAATTAACAATTTGTAAAGAAACAGGAAAAATTGCAACAGAATTCTGTCCTGAGACAGAAGAAAAAACATATGCGAAGAAGCCAGAAAAGGAAGATACAAACTTATGGAAAACAAGTGATAATGGACAATATGATATTCCAACAGAAACTTGTGATGTACATACTAAGAAACAAATAAAAATTCCCAGTGTGGTTGGAAAAACTAAGGAAAATGCTTTGAAAACATTGAAAGATTTAGGATTAACAGTTACTGTTGAAACTAAAGAATCTGAAAAAGCAGATGGAACAGTATTAGCACAGAGTAAGGCTGAAGGAACGACAGCAACAGCAGGAGATAGTATTACAATTACGGTAAGTAAGAAAAAGAAAGATGATACACAAACACCAACTCCGCCAAAAGGAAATAATGAAGCTGTAAATGATGTAGTGGTTGATCCCGACGCACCAGCTGCTAATAACGAAGTTAAAGAGTAATTATTAGACGGAAAAGGAGTAAATATGAAATTAACTTTTTATAATACTTTAACAAGAAAAAAAGAAGAATTTCATTCAATAGATGAAAATAGAGTAAGAATGTATAGTTGTGGACCTACGGTCTACAGCTATGCACATATTGGAAATTTTAGAACTTACATATTTATGGATACATTAAGAAGAGTTTTAAAATATAATGGTTATGAACTAAAACATGTAATGAACATAACAGATGTTGGACATTTGGAATCTGATGCTGATGAAGGCGAAGATAAAATGGAAAAGGCTGCTAGAAAAGAGAAAAAAGATCCATATGAGATTGCAAATTTTTATACAGAAATATTTTTAAAAGATATGGAAAAACTTAATATAGATAAGCCTGAGATTATCACAAAAGCTACAGAGAATATTTCTCAAATGATAGAATATGTTAAAGAAATAATAAAAAACGGATATGCGTATGAAACTAGCAAAGGAATATACTTTGATATATCAAAATTAGATAAATATCCAGTATTATCAAATAGAAAACTAGATGATCAAATAGCTGGAGCAAGAGTTGATGTTGACCCAGAAAAAAAGAATCCATATGATTTTGCTTTATGGATTAAAGCACCAGAAAACCATATAATGAAATGGGAAAGCCCATGGGGATTATCATACCCAGGTTGGCATTTAGAGTGCTCTACTATGGGAAGAAGATTTTTAGGAGAAGAATTTGATATTCATACTGGAGGAGTTGATCATATTCCAACACATCATGAGAATGAAATTGCCCAATCTAAAGGTGCAACAGGAAAAATACCGGCACATGTATGGATGCATTGCGAGTATTTGCAAGTAGATGGTGGAAAAATGTCAAAGAGCTTAGGAAATACTTATACAATTTCCCAGTTAGAAGAAAAAAGCATTTCACCACTTGCTTTCAAATTATTCTGCTTTACGGCTCATTATAGAAATAAATTAAATTTTACATTTGAAGGTGCATATGGAGCCCAAAAGGCCCTTGAAAGACTATATGATAGTTATATAAAAAATGCAAATGGTGTTGATGATGTTGATGAAGATATTATAAAAGAATATGAAGAAAGATTTTTAGCATATATTAATGATGACATGAATATGCCAGGTGCAATGAGTGTTGTATGGGAAATTGCTAGAAATGCAAAAAAATCAATAAAATTTGCAGATTTGCTATTAAAATTTGATAAGGTTCTTGGACTGGACATGAAAAATGCTGAAAATTATTTATTAGAATTCAAACATGAAGAGAGCGAAGAATTACCAGAAGAAATAAAAGCATTAGTTGAAGAAAGAAAACAAGCAAGAGCAGAAAAAAACTGGGTAAAATCTGATGAAATAAGAGATAGGATAATTAGTCTAGGGTACAGCATAAAAGATACTAAAGATGGAATAATAGTAAAAAAGGAAAATTAAGGATAAATTGCAAAGGAGAATTTAGAAATGTCAGACACAGAAAACATTGAAAATAAGAAAATAAAAAGAAATGGGTTTTTTAAAGATGTATTAAAAAGCATTAAAGATTTTGATAAATATGAGGATTTTGGACTTGAAGGAGTAGGAAAAACATCAGGATATTTAATAAAATTGGTAGTGATATTTACGCTGGTAATAACGTGCATGACAGTATATAGATTCTCCAATTCGGTTAAAGAAGCTGTAGATTATTTTGATGAAAAAATTACGGAATTATCATATGCAGATGGAATATTAACAGTAAATAATAATGAAAAATTGGAAGTTGCCAGTGATAACTACATAGCAGGAACTATAATAGTTGATACAGATGATTTAACAGATGAAAAAATTGAAGAGTATAAAAACCAAATAAAAAATCAAAATAATGGGTTAGTTTTATTAAAAGATAAAATGTTATTAAAAAATGAAATGCTTTCAGCTATCTCTGAAACATCATATACCGATTTCTTTAATAAATATAATATAACATCATTAGACAAGCAGAAAATAATTGACTATGTAAATAATAATTCATTACAAATATATACATCTGTATTTGTAACCATGTTTATATATATGTTTGTCGTATATCTTGCAAGCATATTGGTAGATGCATTAGTTTTAGGCTTCTTAGCTTACTTAATAGCTAGAATATTCAGAATGAAAATAAAATATAGTGCTTCATTTAGCATGGGTGTACATGCCCTTACTTTATCAATAATATTAAATATGGTTTACATTATAATAAATGGATTTACTGGTTGGACGGTAAAATATTTCCAATTTATGTATACTGCAATTTCATACATTTATATAGTGACAGCAATTTTAATGATTAAAACTGATTATATGAAAAGACAAGCAGAAGTTGAAAAAATAAAAAGTGTTCAGGAACAAGTAAAAGAAAAAATAAAACAAAAAGAGCAGGAAAAGGAAGACGAAAAAGCTGAGGCTAAAAACAAACGTGAAAGAGAAAGACAAAAAGAAAAAGAGAAAAAGCAAGAAGAACAAGAAAATCCAGAAATTGAAGATAAACCAGAAGGAAGCAATGTATAAGAATTGGTTTGGAGGTTATAAAATTGAAAGACAATAAAAACAAAGAAAACACAAAAAACAGAAATAATAAAAAAGATAAAGATAGAAATAAGAAAGTATTTCTATGGATAATAATAGTAGCGTTATCATTGGTTATATTGGGAACTGTCGTATACACAGTGATAAAAGAGAAAAAAGATGAGGACGTTATTCCAGAAGACCAAATTTCATACACAGATTTAATTAAGCAAATAAATGATGGCAACGTAGAAAAAATAAAAATGACTGTTGGAAGCACGACGATAAAAGTAAACTTAAAAGAACAAGAAGAACCTAAAACAGCTATCGTTCCAAGTACACAAGCATTTATCGAATTAGTCCAAGAGAAAGTACAAGATGGAAATGAAATAACATTAATACAAGAAAAACCAAGTGTGTTTTTATCAATTGCTGATAAAGCATTTTCGATATTGCCAACAATATTAATGTTAGTATTATTCGTATTATTAATACAAATGCAAGGACTTGGAGATAAAGGAAAAATATATGAAGCTGATGAAGATGATGTAAAGACCACATTTGACGATGTCGCTGGACTTGATGAAGAAAAGCAAGAAATGATAGAAATAGTCAATTTCTTAAAGAATCCAGATGAATTCTATAAAATGGGTGCAAAGATTCCAAAAGGAGTTTTATTATGTGGACAACCAGGAACAGGTAAAACTCTTATAGCAAAGGCTATAGCGGGAGAAGCAGATGTTCCATTTATTTCTATGAGTGGTTCTGAATTTACAGAAATGTTTGCAGGGCTTGGAGCATCAAGAGTTAGAAAATTATTTGAAAAGGCTAAGAAAATGGCACCAGCAATAATATTCATAGATGAGATTGATGCTATAGGCTCAAAGAGATCTGATGGAAGCACGGCAGCTGATAATGATAATAATCAAACACTAAATCAATTGTTGGTTGAAATGGACGGATTTGATTCTGAACATACTGTAATATTATTAGCAGCAACAAATAGACCAGATATGCTTGACCAAGCCCTATTAAGACCAGGAAGATTTGACAGACAAATAACTATAGGTCTTCCAGATATGAAAGGAAGAGAGGCTATATTAAAAATCCATGCTAAAGATAAAAAGTTAGCTGATGATGTAGACTTAAAAAATATAGCTGGTGATACAGCTGGATTTACTGGTGCTGAGCTAGAAAATATATTAAATGAAGCAGCAATAATTGCAACAATAAATAAAGAAAAGGCAATAACAAATAAAGATATAGATGATGCTTTAAAGAAGGTTACTGTTGGCGTTGAAAAACATAGCAGAATAATGTCTGACAAAGATAAAAGGCTAACTGCATACCACGAAGCAGGACATGCAATAGTAAGTAGGTTCTTAGAGACTCAAAAGGATATAAAAGAAGTATCAATAATTCCGAGAGGAGTTGCGGGTGGATACACAATGTATAAGACAAATGAAGATAAGTATTATGTATCTAAAACAGAGATGCTAGAAAAACTAATAGCACTTCTTGGAGGAAGAGCATCTGAAAAACTAATACTAAATGATGTCTCGACAGGTGCAAGTAATGACTTTGAAGTAGCAACAGACATAGCAAAGAAAATGGTAACAATATACGGAATGAGTGATAAAATAGGGCCACTTAGTATAAACCTAGAAAAAGAACCATACCAGATGCAAATATTTGGAGAATCAATAGAAAACGAAATAGGAAAAGAAGTAAAACGTCTAATAGATGAAGCATATGCAAAGGCTCAAGCAATACTAATAGAACATATAGATAAACTACATGAACTAGCAGCAGTGTTAATAGAAAAAGAAGTAATATCTGAAGAAGAATTTGAAAAAATATTTGAAGACTAAAAAATAATGCATCTCTAACAGTTAAATAGAGATGCATTTTATGATTATAAAAAAGTATTCCCAGATTTTATAGTTGTTTCTACGTTTACATTGAATGTACTATTTTGAAAATTGTCTAGCCAATTATAAGCTTGCCAGTCTTGAATTGTTGTAAAATATTTTACTGCATATTTTCCAAATCCATCTATATCGCAATTGTATTCTTTAGCAGTTTTATATAAATAATCATTTAAAGCTTTTTTTAAATATTGATTACAAGATTCTTCTATAAGCTGTATGTTTTCCTTCGAATAGTAGCTGGAATTCCCGTAGGATGATTTTTGAGTGGCAGATTCTATTTTCGCATTAATTTTTACAGCAGATGAAATAAATGGAGTGCCATTTACCAAAGAAACGCTGTTTTTGGTATTATGAGCAAGTTTTATGCTTAAATTAATGCTTTCAGAATCTCCAATAGGATTAGGTATGCTAATTGTACAAGATTTTAATTTATTAGAAACCATCATATGCAAAATTGATTCTTCGGCATTTAATTCTCCAACCAATATATCGTTTTTAAAAACTGCAAGCCCGATATTTTCAATGTTATCTGCTGGAGATATAGGTAAACTTGATGAAGAGCCAAGAGTAGCAACTGGATTCTTAAAGGAATCTACACAGTCAGAAAAGAAATTTATAAGTGTTACGTTTTGCGTATAAGATGTATATTCATTTGAAGCAAGAGTAATTTCGTAAAATCTTGATGGTAAATCTTCGAGCTCTGGTGAGGCTATATTTAAAAAATCTTCAGATGGTATTTTACTTATTATTATATTGGCATGAGGGCTGGTTCGTGGGCTACTTAATAATGTATACATATACTCAGAAACTCCTTTCTGAGCGAGTTTTTCTGATATTACAATGGCTTTACAATGAGATAAATCTAAACGCCTACTTATATAGCTGTTTAAAAGACTTATTCCAGTTTCTATAGACGCACATTCTACGCTATTTACAATTTTTTCATATGCTGTGCCAGATGAACCATTTGAACCATTAGATGGTTTGGCAAGCTGAACAGATAGTTTTAATGTATTAGAATTTCCTATATCAAGACCTAAAGCAAGAACGTAGGCTAATTTATCTATATTACGTGTGCTATATGGTGCAGATAATGAGAAAAATACAATAAATAATGATAGAAAAATAATTAAAACTTTTTTTATATTAATCCAAATTCTCATTGGTATTGGTTCCTTTCTTTAATTTTAAATTAGCAATCATAAGAATAATTGGAAATACTATAAAAGTTAATGGTGTTCCAATATATTTAGATATAAAATCATTTATTGCAAGTGTTTGCATAATACTGTTTGGAATAAGTGCAATTATCAAACTAATTATACAAATAGGAATTATAAAAGGTGTTGAGTTTTTTACATTAGTAACTTTTTGGCAGACTAATGATGAAGTCATTAATCCAATGTTAAAGTAACTCATAAATGATAAAATCCAAGTAAATATAAATAAAGATTCAGGGTGTTGAAAGTATTTACCAAATTCGTTATTTGATAATAGTGAATAAAGTGGCGAAATACGGTCTATGTCTGTGCTAAAAGAAAAAGCTAAAAGCATACTAGCAGTTGCAAGTATTACAATAAAAATGGAGATTAATGTTGCAATTAAGGTCGATTTTTTAAAATCTTTTTTGTTTTCGAGTAGTGGTGGTACTAAAAATAAAATAGAAAAACCATTAAATATAAAAATATTTGAAATACCAGTGAAAAAAGTATTAGAAACCCCATGACCTAAAATTGGAAAAATACGCTGAATTGTCATATTGGGAACTACGGCTGCAAAAGCGGTTAATAAGCTTATTACCATAATTACACATAAAATAACATTAGTTCTAGCAATACTTTTTATTCCTTGCATATTGGCAATAACACTCACTACTGAAAAGAAAAGTAGCAAATAAATAATTGGAGCATCTCCGTAATAAATAATGTGAATTGTTTCTATAAAATACCTAAGCAATAAAGAGGATGTAACAATTATATATAGGGCAAAAATTGAACCAACTAGCCATTTAAGAAATTTTCCTCCAATAGCTTCACAAACATCAATTATATCTGAATTTGGAAATTTTTTAAATAAACGTATTATAACAACAATTAAAAACAAAGTGATTATACTGACAAATATAACATTTAAGATTGATGATGAACCGCAAAACAACAATATAGATTGTAGATTATTCATAGATATTCTGTTAATTGTAAGTATTAATATTAATGCGATAGATTCAATTAAATTAATTTTTGAAAACTTCATAAATTATGCGAAAAATCGCTATCCTCCTTTTTGTTTAGAATATGAAACTTTTAATTATATATTATAAAGAATCAATGTTGTGGGTATTTCCATCTCATGCTTATTTTATCTTGAGATTTTGGCCTTTTGGTTTTTAACTCCTTAGAACGTTTTTCTCTACGATAGGCAGGAGATAGCACTATTCCATTACCAAATTCATCTGCTTTAAATATATTTTTACCTAAATAGCTTACTCCAAAAGAATGCATATTATTTAATACTAGCAGATGAACACATAGTCCTGCTGCAAGCCCAAGAAACCCTGCCATAGCACCTAGTAAAATATAGATAAATCTCATTATTCTAAAATGAAAGCTTAACGAGAAATCTGGAATTGAGAATGAGCAAATGGCTGTAAAAGATACAATTATAATTAAAATAGGACTCACAATTCCGGCATCTACTGCTGCTTGACCTAGTATAAGAGCTCCAACAATTCCAATAGTTTGCCCGACAGGAGATGGAACACGTATACTGGCTTCACGAATTAGTTCAAATGATAATTCCATTATTAGAATTTCAAAAAGTATTGGAAATGGAACAGTTTCTCTAGCTGATATTATAGAGTAAAGAAGTTCTGTTGGAACCAATTCTTGATGAAAGCTTGTAATAGCCATATACATACTAGGTAGCAATAAGGCAAATGCAAGTGCTATAATTCTAAGAGCCCTAACAAAATTAGAATATTGATATTTTAAATTATAATCTTCGGAAGAAGCTAGAAAATCTGAAAATATGGCAGGTACAATAAGCACATATGGGCTTCCGTTTACAATAATTGCAATTCTACCCTCAAATAGTAAATTTGAAGTTCTATCTGGTCGTTCTGTAGCAATTATTTGCGGAAGGCTGGTATTATCATTATCTTGAATTAATTGCTCTAATTGTCCAGAAGATGTTAAGTAATCTATTGCTAAATTATTTAAACGATAACGCACCTCTGAGATTAAATCTGTATTTGCAATATTTTTTAAATAACATATAGAACAAGGAGTTTTGCTCAACTTGCCAATATTTACAGATTCTATTATAAGATTTTCGTTATTTACATATCTTCTTAAAAGAGAGGTATTTGTACGTAAATTTTCTGTAAAGCCAACCTGAGCTCCTCTAATTACCATTTCATTGTGCGGTGTTGTAAGACTACGCCTTTCGTATCCTTTAACTTCTACATCAAATGCAATATCAAGAGTATCTATAAAAAGAGCACAGTCTCCAGCATTTATAGCTTTCACTATATCATCAAACTTAGTAAATTCTTTAACATTATTTTGAGGAAGTAAACAATTAGAAATGTACTCCACAATATTAAATTTTTTTACTTTTCGTACTGTTATGTTATTTGTTTTTACTTCGGATAATACTCTATTCTGATTGCCTTCGAAAGAATTTGCGGTGTTTTTTAACATTAAAGGCTTCAAAATAAAGTTATTCATAACATCTTGGTCAGTCATTCCGTCAATATAAACAAGAAAAGCGCTATATTGTTTGTTTCGTGCAGTAAGCGTAAATTCTCTAATTATAATGTCGGAATTAATCATCTCATTAAAACGAACTCTTATATATTCTAGGTTAACATCTAAAGATGGAAAAATTTTATCATTACTAGTGTCTGTTAGAGACTCATTATCTAAATTTAATGCCTCAGAATTTTTGCTAAAAGTTGTAGAAGCATTAGTTACTAATGGATTAGTCTGTTCGCCAAGCGAGAAATTATAATCATTAGGGTTATCTTCATAAAAAATATCATGAAAATAATTTTTTATTGAACTAAATACGGAACTCAAAATACAATCCTCCAAAAAATAATTTAATATAGTTTTTACTAAAAATATAAAAATATGTAAAAATTAATTTTCTTTTTATGCATAACTTTTTAAAAGACTAATATACATTAAATAAAGTTATTGTACAAACACATAACACATTTGAAATATACATTAGATGTATAAGGAGGTATAAAATTAATGAAAGACAATAGGTTATATCAAGACATAGCAAAAAGGACAGATGGCGATATTTATGTTGGTGTTGTTGGACCTGTAAGAACTGGTAAATCGACTTTCATAAAAAGATTTATGGATTTGCTAGTAATTCCAAACATAGACAATGAGTATAAAAAAGAGCGTGCACAAGATGAGTTGCCTCAAAGTGCTGGTGGCAGAACAATTATGACTACAGAGCCAAAGTTTATTCCAAATGAAGCGGTACGGAATTACTGTTGGTGATAATATAAAGCTGAACGTAAGACTGGTTGATTGTGTTGGATATTTGGTTAATAATGCTATTGGATATTTGGAAGATGATATGCCAAGAATGGTAAAAACACCATGGTCAACAGAGGAAATTCCATTTGAACAAGCAGCTGAGATTGGAACTAAAAAGGTAATTCAAGAGCATTCTACAATTGGAATATTGGTTACAACTGATGGAAGTGTGACTGGAATAGAAAGAGAAGATTACATAGAACCAGAGGAACGTGTTGTAAAGGAATTAAAAGAATTAAATAAACCTTTCGTAATAGTATTAAATTCGGTAGAACCAGATTCTGAATATACACAAACATTAGCTCAAAAACTTCAAGAAAAATACGATACACAGGTAATCCCAACAGATTGTGAAAATTTAACTGCAGATAAAATTGATGAAATATTTGGCAAAGTATTATATGAATTTCCAATAGAAAGAGTAAACATCAGTTTTCCAAGATGGGTTGATGGACTACCAGAAACACATTGGCTAAAAGAAGAATTATATGACGAAATCAAAGATGCGTTTAAAGACATAAGGATTCTAAAACAAATAGACAACAGAATAACCAAATTGCAAAATACTGAGGTAATATCAACAAGTATAATAAACGAAATACAGCTAGGAACAGGAAGCATAAACATAACCATCAACTTATTAGATGACTTATTCTATAAGGTATTAACCGAAATTTCTGGAGTTCCAATAACAAACGAAGGTGAACTATTCTCTAGCATGATATCATTTGCAAATGTAAAGAAGGAGTATGACAAAGTATCCACAGCATTGCAAGAAGTAAACACAAAAGGTTATGGAATAGTAAGCCCATCAATAGACGAATTAATATTAGAAGAGCCTGAAATGGTAAAACAAGGCACACGCTATGGAGTAAAACTAAGAGCAAAAGCACCATCAATACACATGATAAGAGCAGACATAGAAACAGAAGTATCTCCAATAGTAGGAAGCGAAAAACAATCACAGGAACTGGTAGAATCGTTACTTTCAGAATTTGAAAACGATCCAAAGAAAATATGGGAATCAAATATATTTGGCAAGAGCCTGCATGAGCTAGTAAACGAAGGCTTGCAAACAAAACTAATGAAAATGCCAGAAGATGCACAAGAAAAATTACAAGAAACATTAGAAAGAATAATAAACGAGGGAAGCGGAGGCTTAATCTGCATAATATTATAAAAATTGTAGAAATTTCGCCCAGAGGGGACGTCCCTTTTTGGGCGAATTTTTAATGTATAAAATAAAGAGGCAGAAGTAATTCTGTCTCTAAGAAAATTCATTTAAATATTCACAAAAATTGTAACGATTTGAAAGTACGTATTATTCTTTATATATTTTCTGCAATAATGCTTCTTCTAATGTTTTTGAAAAATTTATTTTTAAATTTTCAGCTTTTGTATTTACCCACTTAGGAATGTTAACGGTTTTTTTAACTAATTCTTTTCCCCATTTTTCGGCAAATGAACTTATATCTACTGAGATATATGTCTTAAACTTAGAAACATAATCCCAGTTTTCTATATCTAAATATTTTTCTAATTTTTCAAATGATACGTCTTCAATTTTACTTGATTTAGGAATTTGATTATTTTCTTCCATTTCATCTAATACAATACCAGCAATCAAATCTTCTGCCATTGTCATTGCTTCTTCTAATGTGCTACCACAAGTAGAATTATTTTTCAAATCTGGAACAAATACGGAATATCCACCTTCCTTTTCTTCATAGAATAATACTGGATAAATAACCTTCATGGATATATTTCCTCCTATATATTTACAATATATTTTACTACGCATAATACGTACAGTCAATACTTTTGGGTTATATTATTTCATATTCATTAGAAAATATACAATTTAGGGACGGAGAAAAAAATGTACATAGGTGTTCAAAAACGATACAGCTAATTAACAAGTGAAAAAGCTTTGCCCGGTTATTATTTATATTGCCATTTTTTCCAAACCCGTTAGTTGTTGCTATTGTTGAAAGATTAGAACCTAAAGCTGAAAAAAAGTTCCCTAAAGTATCTATTTCATCATTACTAAGATTGTTAGAAATTGCAACAGAAAGAAGCCCAGCAAGAGCTACAAGTTCACAGCCAGAAAGGGTAGATAAAAAAGAAGAAAATTCACGACAATCCATACAAATCACCATTATATTTATATGAAGAAATTAAGAAATAATTACAAATTTATATCATACTACGTGTAATACATGCGGCAAACGTTTTTTGGAGTTTTACATATTCATTAAAAATATTCAATATACTTTGAAAAAGAAGAAAAAATGTATGTCATAAGAAATAGATGACTGATTAACAGATAGAAAATAGTATCATTAATCTACTTACTTAATGATACTATTTCATGCTTTTATTATATCAAAAGATTAAATAAAAGCAATAGTTTTGTTAAATTTTTTTTAGATCTTATTTGTACATAAATAATTTTAAGTTACATTAATATTTCAGGTAAATATACATAAAAACACTATTGTGAAACTATCATTAAGTAAGTAGATTAATGATAACACGAAAGGAAAAAATATGAAAAGTACAAAGGAAAATAAAGGAATTACAATTATTGCATTAATTATAACAATAGTAGTTTTATTGATACTCGCAGGAGTAACCATTGATTTAGTTGTTGGAAATGACAATTTGTTTGATAAGGCAAGGAGTACACAAAAGATACAAACGGTAGCGGGAATAAAAGAAGCGCTAGAGCTTGAAAAGGTGGATATACAAGTTGAGAGTAAGACAGTTGATTTGGATAATTATTTGGAGCAGATAAGTACAGGGAAGAAGAATTATGATTTAAGTTCTAAAGAAAAAATAGATGAAAAAAATGCCGAAATAATAATAAATGATGAACATAAATTTTTAGTAAAAGACAAAGAAAATGGAGATGTAGAAATAATATATGAAGGAATAGCAAAAGCGAGTGATTTAACAATATCTCCGAGAAATGAAACATATACGTATCCAAATAGTGGAACATTTGAAGTAACAAATAATACATCAGGAGGAGAATTAACCGTAAGTTCAGATACTCCAAACATAGCAACAGCAAGTATTAAAGGAAACACAATAACAGTACAACCGGGAACAACAGCAGGAAAAGCAAATATAATAGTAAGAAGTGCAGCAAGTGGAGAATACGCAGAAAATAAAGCAATACATTTAGCAACAGTAGAAAATGGAACAATAGAATTAGAAGCAATTCCATATGAGGGAGTATATGATGGACAAGCACATAATGCATTTACGAGTATAAGTATAAACCCAAGCGATGCAAAATTAGAATACTCATTAGATGGAAACGAATATAATGAAAAAATGCCAACAATAACAAATACATCAGAATTTACAGTAACAGTAAAGGCAAGTAAAGAAGGCTATAAGACACAAATAACAACAGAAACAATAAGAATAAATAAGGCAGAAGGAAAATTAACATTATCATCAACAGATGGAACATATACATATCCAACAAGTGGAACGTTTACAGTAAGCGGAAATACAGGAGCATTAAGTGTTAGTTCTAATAACGATAATATAGCAATAGTAAGTATAAATGGAAATACAGTAACAGTAAAGCCGGGAACGACAGCCGGAAAAGCAACAATAACGGTAACGAGTGCAGAAGCAAACAATTATAAAAAAAAGACAGCAACTCATGAAGCAACAGTACAAAATGGAACAATAAAAATAAATGCAACACCTTACACAGGTACGTACGATGGAAAAGCACACAATGCATTTACGAGCGTAACAACTGATCCAAGTGATGCAACAATAGAATATTCAATTGATGGAGGAAGTTATTCATCGACAATACCAACAATAATGAATACTTCATTATTTACAGTAACAATAAAAGCAAGCAAGGCAGGGTACAAGACACAAACGAAAACAGAAACAGTAAAAGTAAATAAGGCAGAAGGGAAATTAACATTGTCAGCGACGAGTGAAACAATAACATATCCAAGTAACACAACATTTACGGTAAGTGGAAATACAGGAATGTTAAGCGTTTCTTCAAATAATAACAATATAGCAACAGCAAGTGTAAGTGGAAATACTGTAACAGTAAAATCGGGAACAACCGCGGGAAAGGCAACAATAACAGTAACAAGTGCAGAAGCAAGCAATTACAATGAAAAATCAGCGACATATACTGCAACAGTAAATAATGGAACAATAAGCTTAAGTGCAACACCATATAATGGAACATATGATGGAAAAGCACATAATGCATTAACAAATGTAAGTGCAAATCCAAGTGATGCAAAATTAGAATATTCAATAAATGGAGGCACATATAGCACAACAATGCCAACAATAACAAACACTTCATCATTCACTGTAACAGTAAGAGCAAGCAAGGCAGGATACAAAACACAGACAACAACACAAACAACAAGAGTAAATAAAGCAACAGGAAGCATATCATTATCATCATATAGCGGAACAATAACATATCCGAACACTGGAACGTTTTCTATAAGTGGAAATACTGGAACTCTAAGCGTGTCATCATCTAATACTAATGTGGCGACAGTAAGTTTAAATGGAACAACAGTAATAATAACTCCTAAAAAAACAGAAGGAACAACTACTATAACAGTAAAGAGCGCTGCAACATCGAATTACAATGAAAAAACAGTAACGTATACTGCAACAGTTAAACTTCAAACATTTACACTTGATTCAGGAATAGGATATTATGCTGATATTGACGATAATGGTAGCGTAGATGGCATAATATTTGGGGATAGAAAAAAAGGCGCAAGTGGTTCTTGGGGAAACAGAGATGGAAATTATAGTATTTCAACTAAAACGGGACTTAAGGAATATTATATAAGTCAAACAAATTATAAAGGTGCTTTCGGAACAAAAAATGTACTGTCCGCTAAAAGTTCTGGAAATGCAAGATTTTATGTAATGGCTTTATCAGATGCAAGTAGTAGTGGTTGGGCGTGGACAGAAGCACAAAAATTTAATGGGAATGGTTGGTCAGTTCCTTCAAGAAATGAATGGGCTGCTTTTGCAGGATTGTTAGGGATAACTTCATCTAATTATCAAAGTTATGGCTTGCAAAATCGTTACTGGGGATCATATATTAATGATGATTATTCTTGGGCATGTTTATTTTATAGTGGAAGAGTTGATAGCGTATATTTTAGTGATAGTGTGCATGTTAGACTGTCTACAATGTTTTGAAAAAATTTAGAGAAATTAGTAACAATTATGCAAAATAGAAATAAAACTTCTCATGATTGAACAGAAAAGTCATGGGAAGTTTTTTATAATAATATAAGTCGAGAAAAATAATACAAGGGTATATGAGAGCAATGATTTGCAAATAAAAATCAGAAATTGATTTTGTAGAATTTTATCACTTGAATACTTGGTCATAGCTCTTGTATAATTTTGTTTTTTATGGTATTCTATCAATGAAAATAGGGAGTGGGAGTTAGCAAAAAAACAAAGGAGAAAATCCCTAGAAAGGAGACATTCGTACAATTATACGAGTAAAATAAAATGAATAGAAAAAAATATGAGATTTATGAATCGAAGGAATATAACAACATTAGAGAGGTTCTTGATAATGCTTTTACAAATTACCCTGATAATGTTGCATTCAAATTAAAAGAAACAAATGGCAAGCAGGTTACTTATAAAGAAATAAAGTACAAGAATTTTCAAAATGATATAAATGCTCTTGGAACAGCTTTAATTAATTTAGGACTAAAAGACAAAAGAGTTGCTATAATTAGCAAAAATAGATATGAGTGGATTCTATCATATGTTTCAATTTTAAATGGTACAGGAATTGCAGTTCCATTAGATAAAGGATTGCCAGAGGAAGAAACAGAGTCATCTTTGCAGAGAAGTTATGCCGAGGCTGTAATTTTTGCAAATGATTATATGGATACAATGAAAAAGTTCAAGGCTTCTGGAGCAACAGATGTTACAAAATTTATTTGTATGGATCAGATTAGTGATGAAGAAAAAAAAGCTGGTTTCTTGTATTTAGGAGATTTAATAGAAGAAGGAAAGAAACTAGTAGAGAATGGAAATAGAGATTTTATAGATGCAAAAATTGATGATAACAAGATGAGTATTATTTTATTTACATCAGGAACAACTTCTAAGTCGAAAGCTGTAATGCTATCTCACAGAAATATAGCATCAAATATTTCTGCCATGAATAGAGTTGAAAATTTTTTGAGCACTGATGTTAATATGGCGTTTTTGCCATTCCACCATACATTTGGAAGTACAGGAATTTTAATTTTTTTAAACCATGGTTGCACAAATGTATTTTGTGATGGAATTAGACATATACAAGCAAATATGAAGGAATATAAAGTAAGCATTTTTGTTTGTGTTCCACTTTTAATTGAGTCAATGTACAAGAAAATTGACAAAGAGATAAAAAAACAAGGAAAAGATAAATTAATAAAATTTGTGACTCCGATTAGTAATTTTTTGTTGAAGTTCGGTATAGATATTAGAAGAAAAGTGTTCAAGAGTGTAATAGATAATTTGGGAGGAGCATTAAGAGCAATTATAAGTGGAGCTTCTGGATTAGATCCAAAGGTTGCAAAGGCTTTTAATGATTTTGGTATATTAACAATTCAAGGATACGGATTAACAGAGACTTCACCAGTTTTAGCTGCTGAAAATGAAAATTGCATAAGGTATGGTTCAATTGGTTTTCCTATGCCAGGGGTTACTCTAAAAATTGATAATCCAAATGAGCAAGGAATAGGAGAGCTTATTGCAAAAGGACCAAATGTTATGCTTGGATATTACGAGAATGAAGAAGCAACAAATGAAGCCATAAAAGATGGATGGTTTCATACAGGGGACCTTGCAAAACAAGATAAAGATGGATATTTCTTTATAACAGGTAGAAAAAAGAATGTTATAGTATTGAAAAATGGAAAGAACATATATCCAGAGGAACTAGAAACACTAGTAGGAAAACTTCCATATGTGGATGAATGTATGGTTTTTGGCTATCCAAAAGATGATGATTTGGTGATTTCTGTAAAAATTGTATATAACAAAGACTATGTAAAAGATAATTTTTCAGGACTTACTCAAGAACAATTAAAAGAAAAAATATGGGAAGATATTAAAGAAATAAATAGCGGACTTACAAACTACAAGCATATGAAAAAATTAATAATAACAGATGAGCCAATGATAAAAACATCAACAGCCAAGATAAAAAGACACGAAGAAATGAGTAAAATTTTAGCTGAGGAGGGTGCAATTAAATAGTAGTCTATTTAATTGAAATATTATATGAAAAGAACAAAACTTTCGGAAAGAATTTTGCCAACATATACTAAAGGTGAGGAAATATTTAATATGACCTCGCATATTGTTGGCGGTGCATTTGGAATTATTGCAACGGTTCTATGCGTGGTGTTTGCAGCAATTCATCATAATGTGTATGGTGTCGTATCTGGCGCTATCTATGGAGCTTCGATGATAATTTTATATACGATGTCTAGCATATATCATGGATTACATAGAAACAATGCAAAAAAAGTATTTCAAGTACTAGACCATTGTACAATATTTTTACTAATTGCAGGGTCATACACACCATTTGCATTGTGTACATTTAGAGAATATAATACAGCCTTAGGTTGGTCATTGTTTGGAATAATATGGGGAGTTGCGATTCTTGGAATTGTATTAAACGCTATAGACTTAAAAAAATATAAAATATTTTCGATGATTTGCTATTTAGCAATGGGCTGGTGCATAATAATAAAACTTCCATTATTGCTACAATTAGTTGGCATTCCGGGGACGGTTCTATTAGTGTCGGGCGGAATAGCTTATACAATAGGTGCAGTTCTATATGGAGTAGGAAAAAAACACAAATATATACATTCAATATTTCATTTATTTATAGTATTAGCGAGTGTATTGCAATTTTTATCAATATTGTTATATGTAATGTAAGCATTTATACAAACCAAATTCATTTTTTTTAAACCTCGGCACATCGCTCTTGGTAGGAACCCCTTAGGACTTCTCAAAAGGCGAGTTTGACCTTGTTTATTAAAATGAAATTTGGTTTGATAACGTTTATAGAAAAAATAATATGAAAGGGAAAGTGCATGATAGAGATAGTAAAAGAATTAAAAGAAGCAAATTGTGTAACTCATGGGGGTAAGTTCCATCCTGATGAAATTTTTGCAACGGTTATATTATCTAAAATATTAACTAACATAAAGTTAATTAGAGTAAATGAAGTAACAGACTCAATGAGAGAAAGTATTGCTAAAAAATTAGTATATGATATTGGTGGCGGTGAGTTTGACCATCATCAAGCAGGTGGAAATGGACAAAGAGATAATGGAGTAAAATATGCATCCTGTGGATTAATATGGAAAAGTTATGGAAAAAAATATTTAGAAAAATGTAATGTGAAAAAAGAACATATAGAAGAATTATTTTTACAAATTGATAAAGATTTAATACAATATATAGATGCTAATGATAATGGACAGGCTACTCAAATTGATACAGACTATAAATTTGTAGAATTGGCGAGTGTAATTTCTGCTTTTAATCCATGCTGGAACGAAATAGTAGATACCGATGAATGTTTCATGCAAGCTTATGAAACTGCAAAAAAATATTTTGAACGTTTTATTGCACGAGAAATTGCTAAAAATGAAGCAAAAGAATTAGTTGAAAATGCTATAGAAAATTCAAAAGAAGGAATAATGATACTTGAACAATTTATGCCATGGGAAGAAGCGGTTTTAACATCAACAAATCCAAAGGCTGAGAAAATAAATTTTGTAGTATTTCCTTCTAATAGAGGAGGATTTTGTGTACATACAGTGCCAAAAGAACTTGGAAGTTTCGAAAATAGAAAAAGTTTACCTAAAGAATGGGCAGGACTAAGAGATGAAAAGCTACAAGAAGTTTCAAAGATAAAAACAGCAAAATTTTGCCATAATGCATGTTTTATTTGTACGGCAGAAACAAAAGAAGATGCTATAAAGATGGCTGAGATAGCGCAAAGAGCTTGACATAATTGAGTAACGTGATATAATGTACGCGTAATTTATCCTAGGTACAGGGAGCAATAATATGTACCAGTAAGCAATATCTCATAATAGTGACTACTAAGGAGGTAATGAAATGAAGGTTACTTTAGAACTAGATTGTTTATCTACAGAAACTCGGCATGCAATAGCCAGTGAAACTGAAAATTCAGAAGTGCTTGATGTACTTTCGGCGGACGAAAAGAGTTATGTCAGATGTACAGTAGCTAACAACGAACATGTGTCAGAAGAGACACTTGATAAGTTAGCAAATGATGAATCTGATCAAGTACGGTGGGAAGTTGCAGAAAATTCTAATACGTCACTTAAAACTCTTGAAAAATTGGCTGATGATTTGTCCTGCAATGTACGTCGAGCGGTGGCTTGCAATGAAAATGCAGATGATAAGCTTTTAGCAAAGTTGTCTATGGACAAAGATGATATTGTAAGGGAGAATGTAGCTGAAAATCCTAAAACAGGAAGTCTAACGCTTGAAGAGATGGCTGAACATGATGCTGTAATTGATGTTAAATTGGCTGCTTTGGGCAATCCAAATATTCCAACGAGGGTAATACATAGAATGGCTGCAGGCACTGGTAAACGAGTGCGTGAAACCATTGCTGGTAATATAAGTACTCCCAAAACGATTTTAATGAAGTCAGCAAGAGATCGTGATACTAATGTTGCCTATAATGTGGCTTGTAACCCCAATGTACCGAGAGAAGCACTTACAATACTTGCAGAAAGAAGAAATATTGGAATTCTTGTAGCTGTTGTAAGAAACAAAAATACTCCGGAAGAAGCGCTTGCTAAGTTAGCGAGAAATAATAATAGAAACCTAAGGTTGCTTATTGCCGAACATGAAAATACTTCCAGAGAAACATTGGAATTCTTGTTGTTGAAGGCAGTGAAAGAAGCTGATCAAAAACTAGCCGAAACTGTACGATTGGCACTTGCTAAACAGTAAAAATTTAAAGTAATTGTTATCCAATAGACATTCCTCAAATTCTATGGTAAAATATAACAGTAGAAGAAAATGGAGGAAATATGAATTTATTCGATAAAATACCGGAAAACTTTTTTTCAATACTAGTATCAAAAAATAAAAATTTATATATAGATGCTTTATTTGTATTAAGGGATGCTTTTAAGCAGGAAATGAGTATATCAAAAGAAAATATAATCTCAAGGCTGATAAATAGTTTAGAAGATGAGATTAATCAAGAAGATTTTTCTGAAGATGAAAATGTGAGTGATTTAAAAGACAACAATATTACAGGTAAAGCATATTTTTTATTGAGAAAATTAGAATGGGCTGGTTGGATTGAAAGGGAAATGCAGAGAGACTCATTCGAGGAATTTATAATTTTACCAGATTATTCAATAAAGTTTATTAATTTGTTGTATTCATTTACAGAAGAAAAGCAGGTCGAATATAACTCATATGTATTTGCTACATACACGGCTTTAAAGTTTGCAAGTACAGAGAAAAATGAAACATATAATGCGGTTATAACTGCTTATAATAATACAATTCAATTAATAGATGAACTAAAATCTGTATATAACAGTCTTGGAAGATTTCACAGAAAAATGTGTAATCAAGATGATGTTAATAATATAATAAGCCAACATTTTTTCGAGTATAAAGAATATAGTGATGAGATGATTTTTCCTAGATTTACTAGAGATTCTGTTCCGAGGTATAGGCTCCCAATTATAGAGTTATTAACAGAAATTTTAGCAGATGAAGAAAGGTTACAGAATGCTATAAATGTGGCCTACAGTAGTAAGAGATACAAGACTAAAGAAGATGCTGAAAATGACATATTAAATAAAATTAGAACTATTTCTGAAATATATGAGAATATTGGAACAACGATGAATGAGATTGAAACAAAAAATAATGACTATGTAAGAGCATCTGTTAAGAGAATACAATATTTACTGACTAATGATAAGGAATTGAAAGGTAAGTTAGTACATATATTGAAAAATTCGAAAAACGAACAAGTAATTGACAAAATGATAGACCAACTACAGTTATCAAGACAAGAATATTTGTCTAACGATTCTGTTTATATAAGAACGAAAAATACTAAAAAACAAGGAAAATCGATGCCGGTAAAACAATCTAAACCGATAGATTCAAGAGCACTTTATGATTTTGCTAAGAGCTTGGAAAATATGTATAGTAATAAAACAATAAATGAGTTTATGGAGAAAAACTTTAAAAATAAACCATTTATTAGTTCGAGTGAAATTGAGTTAAATACAACAGAGGACTTAATTTTATTAATACTATCAACAATAAAGGCAGATAAATCAAGCAAGAGTTTTTATTACATAGAAGATAGTGATGAGACAATAAATAATAATGGATACTTAATTCCAAATATTAAGTTTATAAGGAGAAGTTAAATGTTCGAAGAAAAATATAATAATTTAACTGGAGCAGAAAAAGAAAATTTTAAAAGAATTACGAGTTTATTACTTAACAGAACTTTTATGGTAAATAGATTTTATGATAAAAATCAAGGCACTTTTAGGTCTAATAGTGATTATAGGTTTATTGATAGAAACATAGATTTATTTAGAGAATACCTTGAAATAGCTGGTTATAGGCTATTGAAAGACAGCAATTACGAAGTTATTTATATAGAAAACGAGTATGAATATAATAAAAAGAGATTAGATAAAAATACAACAATATTCTTATATGGATTAAGACTGAAATTTGATGAGGATAGAGAAAGTGTAAAGTTAAATACTGATACCATTGTTAGTGTATCTGACATTATAAAAACTTTGATAGATGTGGGTGCATTTAATAAAAAGCCTTCGGATATGGATATAAAGACGGCACTATCTAATCTAGCAAAATTTAATATTATTCAAAAAGTTGATGGAAAATTTGAAGATCCAGAGACAAAAATAATAATCTTTCCATCAATATTATTTGCTGTAACAAACGAAAAAATTACAGCTTTGAGCCAAACAATATCAATTTTAGAAGAAAATGTAGAAGATGACGAAAATGAAGAAGAGGAGGACTCTGAGGAATAATGAAGAAACTAGAAAGAATGTTATTGATAAATTGGCATTACATAAGTAAGCAAATGATTGAATTTTCAAATATTAATTTCTTGACTGGTAAAAACGGCTCGGGAAAATCTACGATTATAGATGCCTTGCAACTTTTACTATTGGGAGATACTAGAGGAAATTTCTTTAATAAGGCTGCAAATGATAGAACCGAAAGAACCCTTGAAGGTTATTTAAGAGGCGAAATTGGTGATGATGGAGATACGGGTTACAAGTATTTAAGAAGTGGAAAATTTTCCAGTTATATTGTTTGTGAATTTTATGATACGGTTACAAGAAAGAATTTCTGCATAGGAGTTGTATTTGATGTTTACAATGAGAGTGGATTTGAACATAAATTTTTTATGTTTAATGGAAGTATTCCAGAAAATGAATTTATAGGGGAGAATAATATTCCGTTTTCATTTGTAGAATTGAAGAGTTTCTTGACTAGAAAATATGGTAATAAAAATTTAGAAATATGTACAAGTAATACCCAATACCAAGTGGCAGTAAGAGGAAAGCTCGGAGGATTAAATCAGAAATTTTTTAATCTGTTTAAGAAGGCTGTAACTTTTACACCAATAAACGATATTGAAAAATTTATAGTAGAATATGTGTGTGATGTAAAGAATCAAATTGATATAACTTCTATGCAGGAAAACATAAGACAATATAATAGTTTATTAAAACAAGTAGATGTAATGAATACTCAGAAAAATCAACTTCAAGAAATTGAAAATACATATAATGGTTATCTTGACGAATGTATGAAACAAAGAGAAGCACAATATTTAATATGGAGAGCCGAAAAACAGCAATTAATTGATGAATATGGAAATCTACAAAAGCAAGTCCAAGATGATAAAGATGGCAAGGTAAGCTTAGAGGAAACAACGACACAACTTGAAAAAACAAAGGGCGAGATTGAAAAAGAAATATCAGATTTAACAGTAACAAGAGCAAATTCTGATATTAAAATAAAGAGTGATAAGATTACTGCCAAAATACAAGAAATAGATAGTAAGCTTAATAACATTAGTGAAAAGGCAAGCAAAAACATTGCAACTCTAAGAAATTATACATTAAGATGGAATGCAAGCATTTCTAAACTAGAAAGTGCAAAAGACAAAGTAAATTATCAAAATATAAATAATACTAGAGATTTAATAAAGTACATAGATAGTATAAATGAAAATATTTTTAATGAATTAGACATAAATGCAATAACAGAAACGAGAAACAATATATCAGATTTAATAAATTGGGGAACGAGTACTTATTTTGATAAAAAGTATGAAATAGACAATAAGAAACAGACTAGAGAAGTTCTAATTCAAGATATAGAAAAATTAAAGAATGGAATTAATCCATATGATTCACAATTTATAAATTTTAAAGCTATGTTGGAGGCAAGACTAAAAGAAAAGTTTGGTAAAGACATAGAGGTATCAATTTTAGCAGATTTATTAGAAATAAAAGATGCAAGATGGCAGAATGCAATCGAAGGTTACTTAAATACTCAGAAAAAATATTTAATAATTGACTCACAATATTTTGAAGAAGCTTCAAAAATATATAGAGAACTTGCACGAGAAAACGAAAAAATACATTCATTTGGTATAGTTGATATTGAAAAAATTAGAAAAGACAATGCATCAAATGCACTTGAAAATAGTCTTGCAACAGAAGTAATTACTGAAAATGAATTGGCAAGAACATATGTTGATTACTTATTAGGAAGAGTAATTAAATGTGAGACAATAGAAGAGTTAAGAAGCCATAAACAAGCTATAACATCAGATTGCATGTTGTACCAAGGATATGTGCTTAGAAAAATAGATCATAAAATCTATAAATATCCGGTTATAGGTAAGAAAGCATTAGAACAACAAAAACAAATAAAAGAAAATGAGCTTGCTAAATTGGAAGATGATATAAATAATTTTGAAACTGTTATAAATACAGTGGATAGTATTAGAAAAATGGCGAACTTTGGAGAAGAATTTTTACCAGACTTAGAAGAAGACATTATCGAAGCAAAGAAAAAATCTGAATATGATGAAGAAAAACAGAAATTACAACAAGAATTAGACAGTATGGATTTATTCTGGTTAAATACAATTTCTGAAAAGATAAAAGAAAAAGAAGTAGAAAAAACAAAAATAGAACAGCAAATAAAGGATAATAGTTTAAAATTAGGAATACTAAGTGAAGCAATAAAGAATATAGAGGAAGAAAGGCTTCCTAGAATAAGCTTATCAATAGAAGAAAAGACTAACAAAATTAATGACTTTTATGATGTTGAATGGCAACAAAATTTTGGTGAACAGAAGTATGATATACAATCATTAAAGAAAACTGCAGAGAGAATAGCAGAGTCATATTCTAATATCATAAAAGGAATAATAAAAAGAAAAGAACAATTGCATGCAAAACTTATAGATAAGAGAAGTGATTTTAATACGAAATACCAATATGCATATAACATTCAAGATGCAAGCAACGAAGAATTTTCTAAGCACTTAAAAAAATTAGAAGAAGTGGTATTACCAGAATATACAGAAAAAATAAAAGATTCAAGACAGAAAGCATATGAGCAATTTAGAATAGAATTTTTAGACAAGCTAAAATCTAACATTGATGAGGTAAAGAAACAAATAAAAGAATTAAACAGTGCACTGGGAGAACACAGATTTGGAACAGATTCGTACAGCTTCAAAGTATCTCCAAAGCAAGAGTATAAAAGATTTTATGATATGCTTCAAGACGATTTATTACTAGGAGACTGGGCTATAGGACAGGAACAGTTTAACCAGAAATATTCTCAAGAGATAAAAGAATTATTTGAAAAAATAACTACAACAGAACATATTTGAACTTTGATTTAATAGTAAAAGATAAACTTGGAAATGAGCAACGTTTATCTAAGACATTATTGAAAAAGTCTGGTGGAGAAACGCAGACACCATTCTATATATCAATATTGGCATCATTTGCACAATTATATAGAACTAAGAGTAATGATAATACCATAAGATTAATTGTATTTGATGAGGCATTCAGTAAAATGGATAGCGAGAGAATAGAAGAAAGTATTAAGCTCTTAAAGAAGATACAATTTCAAGCAATATTTGCTGCACCACCAGAAAAATTGCAAGATATTCAAGCACTTGTTGATTCAACATTGCTAGTATTAAATCCGGAAGAACATGAGATTGTTGTGAAGAAGTATACTAATAAGGAAGAATAATTATTTTCCAATGCAATTTGAAGAGAAGGAATATAGAATGGATTTTGAGAAGATTATTTTAAATACATTGTTAGATAAATACGAGGCTAGCAAGGCTTTATATGAAGCTTCTAATAGAAGAATCATATTGAAAATGAAGAATCTAACTGGTTATAATATTGAAAATTATGATAGAAAACAGATAATTCATGATGTGATATTTGAGCTAAAGAAAGCAGGTATAATAGATTTTTCTTGGCAAAAATACGAGAAGCGGAAACATAATAGAAGAAATTTGGTTAAATAAAGAAAATGTAGAATTGGCATATGAAAAGGCTAATAGAACAAATGTAAAAGAAAATATTGAGCTATTATTGAAAATACTAGAAGAAGCGGAATTTAATCAAGAGTGGATAAATGAGTACAAACAAGACATGATAAATTATTTGAAAGAAAAGCATAAAACAAATAATTTGTTTCCTGTTCAATTTGCACAAGATATTTTGCTGGTGTTAAAACAGATTGATAACAAAGAAGAAAATTTAAAACGTGTATTAAGTATAAAATGCTTTGGAGATTCTAAATATTTTGAGAGAAATATAGAACACATTCTAATAAGAATTATTAAAACATATTTGCTTGAAAAGGCAGAAGAATATAGTAATGATGATATCTTATTAGAAGTAGGAATATCAAAATATCCCGAAATCTTTGAATTTTGTGGAGACATGGAATATTACATAGACGATGAAAAAATAGAGTACAAAAAAGAAACTATTGGAAGCTATTTGAATAGTTATAATGTAGAAAAAATGACAAATTTGACAATTAAGAATGCAAGAAAAATATTATTCATAGAAAATAAAGCTAACTATATAGATTATATTCAAAACAAGCAAGAAAGTGACGAATTTGTAATATATCATGGTGGGATGTATAGTCCAATAAAAGGTAAATTCTTTAAAAAAATATATGAAGCCTGCGAAAACCAAGAATTTTATCATTGGAGTGACATAGATATTGGTGGATTTAGAATATTTACGAGACTTAAAAAAATTATACCAGAACTACAAGAATATAAAATGGATACAGAAGCTTTTTTTAGTAAAAGAGAATATTGGAAAGAAATGAATCAAGACTATAGAAAAAGACTGCAACAATTAAGAGAATTATCAGATTATGAAAACTTCTATGAAGTGATTGACGCAATGCTAGAGAACAATAGCAAATTAGAACAAGAGGCATTTATTTTATAAATTAGGTAAAGTTCAAGCCTCATAAATAGGTAACTATTAAATATATTTGATAAAATGGAAAAATATTACAATATTTTAAAACGAAGCATTGACAAAATGAATAAAAATGATATATAATGAATATACTAAAGAAGCAATTGAAAGATTGCTGATAGGAGTTCATAAAGAACGATTTGAAATTAGGTAAAGTTCAAGCCTCATAAATGAACTGTAATGAAATTAGGTAATGCTTAAGCCTTATAAATAAGCAGTGATAAAATAGGGAGTATATAAGTGGTAACACATGTACTCTCTTATTTTGTGCAGAAAAGAGGTTAGATGAAAGAATTATTATTTTATGCCGTGAATAGAGAATATATTAAATATTTAAGTATGTATGATGAACATGTTAGCTATAATAAAGATGACATAGGACATAGTAGACCGTATTTAGGGATAGTATTAGAAATTAAATGTTATAGATATTTTGTGCCCTGTATTCATACAAAGAGCATTATGAAAAATACAAGAATAATCCAAGTTTCTTTTTTATATATGATAGAAAAAGGAGACCATTAGCTATTATTAAATTTTCTGCCATGATTCCAATTCCTATGAAGATGAATGTTATGAATATATTAAACTATAGTGAACAGGATAAGAATTATAGAAACCTTATATCTGCAGAGTATAGATTCGTGAATTCTAATAAAGAAGAAATCTATAAGAGAGCCAATAAAATGTATGTTGCCGTAACACAACATAAAAATAATTTTCTAAAAACCATTGCATGTAATTTTAAATTGTTAGAAGAAAAAGCACGAGAATATAAAAATATTTAGGATTTTTATAAAACACAATATTTGACAACTATACCGATTTGATGTATGACATGATTATGATTGTCAAAAAGAAACACAAAAAACAATTGAGAGTGCAAAAATATTAGGAAAAATGACACAAGCACTGAAAGATTACGAAGGTTTAGCGGAAGATGGAATAATAGAAAAATGGTTTTCAAAAGAAAGTTTAGAAAATGGAATAATAAAAACGGAAGATTTAATAAATAAATTAAATCTAGATAACCTATATAGAGAAAAATTTGAAAAAGATCTTCAAGATAAAATAAATATGTCAAAATTACAAAAAGAAGTTAATAGTTATACTAAAGTATAATAAAATAAATGACAAAAGATACAAGTAAATAGAGTATGAAGTTTTTATTTGTATCTTTATAAATGATATAAGTGTAGTAAAATACAAAAATATTTGTAAAAAAGACTACACAAAATAAAAAAAATATGTTACAATAAAAAATGAAATTTTTAGAAAAAAAGGCTAAAGGCCAATAAGAAGGAGGAGTTAAAATGTCAGGTCATAGCAAATGGCATAATATTCAAGCTAAAAAAGGTAAAGCTGATGCAGCAAGAGGTAAAGTATTCACAAAATTAGGAAGAGAATTATTAATAGCAGTAAAGCAAGGTGGACCTGACCCGGCTGGTAACTCTAAGTTAAAGGATGTTATTGCAAAATGTAAGGCAGCAAACATGCCAAACGATACAATAAACAATGCAATTAAGAAAGCATCTGGAGCTGGAAACGCAGAAAACTACGAAGAAGTTATATATGAAGGATATGGACCAAACGGTGTTGCTGTTATAGTAGAAGCAAGTACAGATAACAGAAATAGAACGGCTGCAGACGTAAGACACGTATTCGATAGAGCCGGTGGAAACTTAGGAACAACAGGTTGTGTTTCTTACATGTTCAATAAAAAAGGTGTAATGGTTGTAGATAAAGCAGAATGCAAACAATCAGAAGATGATTTAATGATGATTGCATTAGATGCAGGGGCAGAAGATTTTGAGGCTGATGAAGAATGTTACACAATTACAACAACACCTGAAGACTTTTCAAGTGTAAGAGAAACTCTAGAAGGCCAAGGAATAGAATTCTTAGAAGCAGAGGTTCAAATGGTTCCAACAACATATGTTGCATTAGATGAAAAAGCTCAAGAAAGAATGGATAAATTATTAGAAAATCTTGATGAATTAGATGATGTTATGAACGTTTACCACAATAGTGAGAATAATTAATTATAAATAGAATCATACAGCAAAATGTATGGTTCTATTTTTTTATGTGAAGCATATAATAATTATTAACAAAGGAGAAAGGAAATAATCAATTAAATAGATTAATAAATTGATTATACAAAAAATATAATGAAAGAAGAGTTTCTAAAATATTTTCCTCAACATATACAAGCAATATTGAATGAAGAAGATTTAAATTCGAATGAAGAAATTCGTATAAGAAATAATTTGCCCTTAATTTTAAGATTTGGACAAGCCCAGAAAATACTAAATTACATTATAAATACAGAAGATATTAATTATATATTTCAAAAAATATGCGAAAATTCCGTATACTCATATCAAAAACAAATTGCAAATGGCTACATAACAATAAAAGGCGGACATCGTGTTGGAATAGTTGGAACAGCAGTGTTAGATGCAAATGGACAAGTTGCTAATTTTAATTATATTTCTAGTTTAAATTTTAGAATAAGCAGGGAAATAAAAGGTTGTTCAAACTGTATGATAAATGAAATAATAAAAAACAATAATAGCATCTATAATACGTTATTGATCTCTCCACCAGGAATGCGGCAAGACGACATTGTTGCGTGATATAACACGAAATATTAGTAATGGAATATCAGATAAAATACAGGGCTTGAATGTGGTTGTAATAGATGAGAGAGGAGAAATTTCATCAATTTATAGAGGAATAATGCAAAATGATTTAGGAATTAGGACTGATGTGATAAATGATATTCCAAAATCTATTGGAATGAAAATTGCTATTCGTTCTATGGCACCACAAGTGTTAATAGCAGATGAAATCGGAAGTGTGCAAGATAGTGAAGTAATAAAGTACGCCGTGTGCTGTGGTGTAAAAGGAATTTTTACGGCTCATGGAAATAGTATTGAAGATGTGATGAAAAATCCAGAGTTGAAGGAATTGATACAAGAAAAAATATTTGAAAAAGTAATAGTTATAAAAGCAAGAAATGATTCGAATTATGAATTTGAAACAACAAATTTATAAAAAATAGTTCTAAAATAAAAATATCAGAATATATATTATAAAGAAGCTTAAATAGGAGACAAGCTATGATTTTTATAAAATATATTCTGATATTTTTTGTGTTTTTAGCATTTACATACATAGGAAACACATATTCAAAGAAATATGTAAATAGGGTACAAGAATTAGAAAAAATGCAGAATTTGTTAAACATATTTAAATCAAAAATTAAATTTACAGGACTAACCATTCAGGAAATTTTTAACCAGATTTATGATGACAACAAAGATGTGGTTGGAGACATATTTAAAAGAGCAAGCCTTAATATGGAGAATATGAGTGCAAAAGATGGTTGGAAAAAAGCTATAGAAGAATCACAAGACAAACTAAGCCTTAATAAAGAAGATTTTACTGCCATAGAAACTCTGGGAAAGATGCTAGGAAACACAGATGTGGATGGACAAGTAAGCCAAATTGAATTAACAGAAAAATTAATAGAAGACCAGATTGAAAATGCAAAAATTGAGAAACAAAAGAATACAAAATTATATAAGACACTTGGAGTAACTGTGGGGCTTACTGCTGTTATATTACTATTATGAAAAGGCATAAGGTTGAAAAATAATTACAATTTTGGCTACGTCAAATATCGTTTCAAACGCGGTTACATACACCACGTATGCGCCCTTACCTTTGAAATTCATTTTCCTTGCCAAAATTTAATTCTTTTCCAACCGAACTTGTGCAAGTAAGAAAGGAACGGATGAATAATGGATATAAATTTATTATTTAAAATTGCTGCTATTGGAATTTTGGTTGCTGTATTGTATCAGGTTTTAGTAAGAGCAGGAAGAGAGGACCAGGCAATGATGACAACTCTTGCAGGACTCATTATTGTTCTTACAATGGTAATTAAAGAAATTAGTACTCTGTTTGATACAGTAAGGACAATTTTTAATTTGTAAGGAAAGTGATACATATGGATATTGTTAAAATAATTGGCATTGGTCTAATAGCGGTTATAATAATTGTAATTTTAAAACAGTATAGGCCGGAATTTGCAATGTATGCCTCACTAATAGCTGGAATATTAATATTTGCACTGATTGCTACTAAGCTTTCCGGAATTATTGAAGTGCTTAAAAGCTTATCAAGCAAAACAGCAATAAACAATGAGTTTCTAGTTTTACTTATTAAAATTACTGGAATAGCTATTTTAACGGAATTTACAGTGAGTATCTGCAAAGATGCCGGTGAATCTGCAATTGCAAGTAAGGTTGATCTAGGTGGCAAAGTAATAATAATGTCTATGTCTGTTCCGATAATGTCGAGTTTGCTGGAAGTTATTCTAAACATTCTACCGTAGTGGAGGAGAAATGAAAAACAAAAGATTAATAAAAATAATTGTAATATTGCTAATATATTTTTGCTATTTGAGCTTTTGCTATAAAGTTAATGCAGAAGATGACATAACGAGTGAACTCTTGAAAAGTCAGTCGAGTACATTAGGAATATCTAGTTTTGTTGAAGAGGCTAACAAATACAAGAGTGAGGATTTTGATATTGATGTAAATGAGCTTATAACATCTGCAATAAAAGGAAATGTGGATAATCAGACAATAGGCAGAAAAATTTTAGCACAGCTGTTTAGTGGAGCAAGAGAAGCAATCAGTACAATTCGGAAGCATTATGGTAATTATAATAATATCTAGCGTGCTTCGAAGCATAACAGATGGCCTCGAAAATAAGAGTGTTTCGCAAATTACATATTACATAACATATATTTTAATCGTAACAATCGTAATGAAAAATTTTTCAGATATAATCAACATGGTAAAAACATCGATTGACAATTTGGTAGCATTTACAAATTGTTTAATTCCATTATTAATAACACTTATGATAACTACAGGAAATATTGCATCTGCTGGAATGCTACAGCCAATCATTTTATGGATAATATCTTTTATAGGCAATTTTATAAATGTTGTGCTTGTACCAGCAAGCCTAATATCTGTAGCGTTAAGTATAATTTCAAATGTATCTGATAGAGTCCAAATAGACAAGCTTTCGAAATACATAAATACAACAGTTGTCTGGATATTAGGAATTGTTCTTACCATATTTGTGGGAGTTTCTTCACTCGAAGGAAGCATAACAAATGGAGTTGATGCACTTACAGTAAAAACCACAAAAGCGGCAGTTTCAAATTTTATTCCGATTGTTGGAAAGATACTTCGGAGATGCAGTGGACACGGTTATGAGTTGTAGCAATATTTTAAAAAATGCAGTTGGAATTGTTGGTGTAATTATAATTTTGAGTATTTGCATAATACCGATAATAAAATTGACAACTTTAATGGCAGTTTATTACTTGGGTTCTGCCTTATGCCAACCTATTGCAGATGATAAGATTGTAAAATTATTAGGTCAGATAGGAGGAACATTTAAGCTATTATTAGCCATAATGTGTAGTATTTCTGTAATGCTTATTATTGGAGTAACTTTAGTAATAAAAATATCGAACAGTGGAGTGATGATGCAATGATTGAATTTCTTAGTAGTTGGGCACAAGGGATAATTGTTGCTGTAATAATTGCAACATTAATTGAAATGATTTTGCCCAATAGCAGTAGTAAAAAATATGTAAAAGTTGTAATTGGAATGTACATATTGTTTACAATAGTATCTCCAATAATCAAAAAATTGGGTGGCAAAGATATTAATTTAAACACAATAAATATAGAAAAATATGAACGACAGATTTCAAAAAGTGACAACACAATATCACGCAAATTTGAAGACAATAACACTAGAAGTATTAAAGATATATATGTGTCAAATTTAAAAGCCGATATATCTGCTAAACTAAAAGAAAAAGGCTATGAAATTGATACATCAGATGTTCAGATAAAAGATGACGAAAATTATACGATAGAAAAAATTACATTAAAGCTGATTAAAATGGAGCAAAAACAGGAAAAAAACAATGAAATAGTAATAAATACTGTAGAAATTGGAAATACAATCAGTCAAAAAGATAGCAAAACATTAAGTGATGATGAAAAACAAGAAGTGAAAGATTACATAAGCGAAACTTATGACATAGATAAAAAGAACATTAATATTTCTTAAAGGAGGAGTGCACTTTTAGTGCCAAAAAAGAAAGATGTTTAAGGAAAAACTTCAGAAAATTAAAGAAAAAAATAGTGAAGAAAATGCCAATAGCAAAAAGAAAATGGAAAATTTAGTTGTACTCATAATTATAATGATAGTAACAATTGTAGCAATTAACTATATTTGGAGCGGAGATAAGAAAAAAGACAATATAACAACAGATACAAATAAAAAACTTGCCACGACAGAAAATGAAACACAGACGACAGCAACTGAAGAAAATGGAATGGAACAGAAATTGGAGAATATATTATCGAATATAAAGGGAGTTGGTAAAACAAAAGTATTAATTACATATTCACAAACTAGCCAGATTATACCGATGTATGATGAGGATTCCAGCACTAGTACAACAGAGGAAACTGATTCTGGGGGAGGAACAAGAACTGTGAATGAAAGTACTACAAAGAAAGATGTAATATATGAAGACAAGAATGGAACCAAAACGCCAATAACCCAAAGCGTGATAAATCCTAAAATAGAAGGTGCAATAATAACTGCACAGGGAGCAAATGACGCAAACGTAAAAACAAGCATAGTGCAGGCGGTAGAAGCGGTTACTGGACTGGCTACATATAAAATACAAGTCTTTGAGATGAAAGATTAAAAATATGGAAATAAGAGGAGATTGTGAATATGAAACAGATTTTAAAGAAAAATCAAATTATAATTTCTGTTATAGCAATAATGCTGATTGCTGCAGGTTACATGAACTACACGAGCAACGAGAAACAAGCATTAGAAACAGCAGTATTAACAGACTCTGAAAAATATGCTGGAATTGGAGATGCAACACTCGTGAGTGCAAACGTGACTGATAATAATGATGCACAGAATATTACAGATGATTCTACTAAAAATGAGGATGAAATAAAATCGAATGAACAAAATACTGAAAATAAAGAAAACGATAAAAATACCGTTCAAAATGAAGTAAATACATCAACAACTGTAACAGAAACTAGTGGAGACCAATATTTTGCAGAGCTTAGACTAGAAAGAGATAAAATGTACTCACAAATGCTGGAAAGCTATCAAAAAATATTGAGTAATAGTCAAATCTCAGAAACTCAAAAGGAAATTTCAGAAAATGAAATAAAGAAAATAAATGATACGAGAAATGCAATAATGATAGCAGAAAACTTAATAAAAAACAAAGGATTTCAAGATTTAATAATATTTATAAATGGGGATAGTATAAGTATAATCGTGAAGGCTAAAGAATTGAAAGAAGAGCAAATAGCTCAAATACAAAATATAATATCAAGAGAATTGAAAGGAGAGATAGAAAACATACATATTAGCAATAAGGAATGAAAAGTATTAAAAATGTCGATGTAATATATAATAAATATAACCCACTTGCCATATTTTTTTGGCAGGTGGGTTGATGGTTCAAATGTTTACAATCACGAAATTACTGCTCAGATTTTCGACGGGAATAGCAATATTACAGTTGCTGTTGTAGATAATGTTACCGTTGCCATCAGGGGACGGCATGAATTTTCCAAACATATAGATTTTCCCAATTGCTTGAGGTAAATTGGAAAAGTCCAACCTAATAATGTTAAAAAAGCTAATAGTGTTTAATTGGGCATAAATATCGTCGATGCTTTCGCCCAAAGCTTCATATAAAATAAATGTTCTTTGGGGACATAATAATGCGTGAGACGACACTTCGTCAGACAGTTCTTTTACTGAAAATTTTAATTCAGTATTTGAATCAGTCCGCCTAGAAAATGCGATTAAAAATCGTTTCATGATAACCATCCTTTCTAATGATAACTGATAATTAAATCAAGCTAATTTATTATATCATTAATTTACATAATTTACAATAATTGCAATATACTTTCTTGTATAAAAAATTAATGACTAGTACAAAAAAAGGCATTTTGCCTTGACATATCTACTATTAAGTGGTAGTATTAATGGCAAAATGCGCTAATTTTTTAGCTATGTAAGAGGTATAAATTATGATTGAAAGTATGGAAAAAATGGTAGCACTTTGCAAGAATAGAGGATACATATATCCAGGCTCTGAAATTTATGGGGGTCTTGCAAACACATGGGATTATGGCCCTTTAGGTGTAGAATTAAAAAATAATGTTAAAGCTGCATGGAGAAAGAAGTTTATTCAAGAGAACAAATATAATGTTGGGCTTGATGCAGCAATATTTATGAACCCAGAAACTTGGGTTGCAACAGGACATGTTGCAGGCTTCAGTGACCCATTAATTGACTGTAAAGAATGCAGAACAAGACATAGAGCAGATAAGTTAATTGAAGAATGGGCTCATGAAAATGGAAAAGATTTAGTTGCAGACGGTTGGACTGATGAACAACTAGTAAATTACATAAATGAAAACAAAATTCCTTGCCCAGATTGTGGAAAAACAAACTTTACTAATATAAGAAAATTCAATTTAATGTTTAAAACATTTCAAGGAGTTACAGAAGATTCAACAGCTCAAATTTATTTAAGACCAGAAACAGCACAAGGTATATTTGTAAACTTCAAAAATGTAATGAGAACAACAAGAAGAAAGCTTCCAATGGGAATTGGCCAAATTGGTAAGGCGTTCAGAAACGAAATTACACCTGGAAACTTTACATTTAGAACACGTGAATTTGAACAGATGGAACTTGAATTTTTCTGCAAACCTGGAACAGATTTAGAGTGGTTTAAATTCTGGAAAGATTACTGTAAAAAGTTTTTATTAGATTTAGGAATGGAAGAAGAAAATATCAGACTTCGTGACCACAGTCCAGAAGAGCTTGTATTCTACAGCAAAGCAACAACAGATATAGAATTTGCATTCCCATTTGGATGGGGAGAATTATGGGGAATTGCTGATAGAACTGATTATGATTTATCAAGACACATGGAACACTCAAAACAAGATTTATCATATCAAGATTTAGAGACAAACGAAAAATACATTCCATATGTTATAGAACCATCATTAGGATGTGACAGAGTTGCTTTAGCATTCTTATGTAACGCATATGAAGAACAAGACTTAGGTGAAGGAGATTCAAGAGTTGTATTACACTTACACCCAGCACTTGCTCCATATAAAGTAGCTGTACTTCCTTTATCAAAAAAATTATCGGAAAAAGCACAAGAGGTATATGAAAATTTATCAAAGAAATTTATGTGCGATTATGATGAGGCTGGAAGCATTGGAAAAAGATATAGAAGAGAAGATGAAATTGGTACACCATATTGTGTAACAATAGACTTCGATACATTAGAAGACAACAAAGTAACAATCAGAGATAGAGATACAATGGAACAAGTAAGAATTGATATTTCTGAAATAGAAAACTGGTTACAAGAAAAGATGGAATTTTAAAAATGTAATTAAAATATAGCAATAAAAGTACTAATTCATAGAAAATTTGAAACATGCTTTGTAAAATGGAATTAAGAGTATAACAAAGTAATGAAGTAATATTTTAAAGTATGAACTAGTACTTTTTAAGTTTCATATTATTACAAAATATTACACATTATTACAAATTAATAATTTTAGCAAAAACACTTGATAAATATCCTAATTACATATATAGTATTCATCAGCAAAAATATAAATATGATTTACATAAATGGAGGAGTAACAGTAATGGGAATTATTAATGTTTATACAGGACCAATGAAATGCGGCAAAAGTCAGAAGATATTTAATGAATTAAAGAGACAATTAATTGCAGGAAAGAACATTAAGGTATTTAAACCATTATTAGACAATAGAGCAGGAGATGCAGTAATATCAACAAGAGCAGGCAATTCAATAAATGCTATAAATATTCAGAGCATAAATGAGCTTGAAAAATATGATGCAGATTCATATTTTATTGATGAATTTCAATTTTTAAAAGGAGATATTCAAACAATAGATAAAATGGCTGCAGAAGGAAAAAAATTTTATATAGCTGGATTAAATTTAACATCAGAAAAGAAAACATTTGGTAAAATGGGAGATTTAATGTGTATTGCTGATAATATTGAGATGATGACTTCTATATGTGAAATTTGTAAGAGTGAAGAAGCTATATTTACATATTATAAAGGACAAAAAGACACAGACATTATGGTTGGAGACGCAGAATATATACCTGTTTGTAGAGAATGCTATAATAAACTGATGAAACATATGCCATTTGAAATCGCCCAATAGGGACGCCCCTTTTTGGGCGAGTAATATAAAAAACAATTTTAATTTTACAAAAATTTCGATACGTAGCTCTTGTTCGGATTTTGTCTGGATTTCTCAAAAAACAAACTTGAACTTATTTCTAAAAATTAGATTTTTTTTAATATAATTGTGTGACCAATTTAAAAATTTACCGTTTATATATATGGAGGATGTAATGGAAGATAAAAATAAAAAAAGAAGTAATTATATTAGCTGGGATGAGTATTTTATGGCAATAGCCAAATTATCTGCGATGAGAAGTAAGGACCCATCAACTCAAGTTGGTGCATGCATTGTTGGTGCAGATAATAGAATTTTATCAATTGGATATAATGGAACTCCAAACGGTTTTAATGATGACGAGTTTCCTTGGAATAGAGAAGGCGACAATTTGAATACAAAATATCCATATGTATGCCATGCAGAAATGAATGCAATATTAAATTATAGAGGAAGTAGAAAAGACTTAGAAGGTGCTAAAATTTATGTGGATTTATTTCCGTGTAACGAATGTGCAAAAATGATAATTCAATCTGGAATTAAAGAAGTAATATATTTATCTGATAAATATGCAAATTCCGAAAATAACATAGCATCTAGAAAATTGTTAGATACTTGTAAAGTAACCTATAAAAAAATGCATATAGATGATGAAATGAAGAATATTGAAATTAAGCTATAATAATTAAAAATAGCCTCCGACATATTAAAAAACGCCATAATAAAACTGGAAAACATTGCTATTAAACGAAAAGTATGATATAATTGCAAAAGCAAAATATAACGTGAAGGAGCTGTATTAATAGAATATGGAAGAAAAGGCACAATTTGGAATTGGATTTGTGTCAGGCAGACCGAATGTTTGCGCTGTTATAAACAACACATATAAGCATTTATTAAATCAAACTAAAAAGTTTGATAGAGAGGTTGAGTTAACGATATTCATATTGTATGATTTAAGTTACCAAAAAGAATCTAGAGAAGAAGATTTTTATAAAATATTACCAGAGGTACATAAAGATATAAAAATTGTTCATATTACTCCCCAATTAATAGAGGAGCAAAAATCAGGATTAGTTAAAGAGAAAATAATAACTATGGACGAAGCCAATTTATTCTTCGGCTATGGCTATGCAAAAGCAAGGAATACACTGCTATATAATGCGGTAATTAATGGAATTGATTATTTTTTATACTGGGATGATGACGAATACCCAGTAGCATGTATTAAGAATAATACGAACGAAAACATTAAATGGAAGGCACAAAATAATATATTAGGGCATTTGGAGAACATAGAAAATGCTGATATTACTTTCGGACATAGATGCGGATATAATTCGCCACTTCCATATATGGAATTAAAAAATCCATTTCATGAGCGTAGAATAAAGTCTTTTATAGAGGCTGTAAAAAATGAATTTATGACGTGGAAAGATGTTAAAGAATATTTGTCAAAAAATGATGGAATTGCCTATGCTGATGAAGAATTAATGAAAAAGAAAACTGTGAGTGAAATACAAATCCAAGGAACGCATAAACGTATATTGGGATCTCCATTGTGCCTAAACTTGAAACATTTAGAAAAAATTCCGGCATTTTATAATCCGGAAGGGGCAAGAGGAGAAGATGCATTCTTTTCTTTGTTATTGAATGAAAACAAAGTGGTAAGTGTACCGGTTTATCATTTTCATGACCCATTTATAAAATTTAATAATGTTTTAGAAGGAAAGTATCCAAGGAAAATAGATAAAACAAAATCTAACGATAAAAGCGTTGAACAGAGATTTTATAAGGTGGCTAGAGGCTGGATTAAATACAGACCTTTATATTTGTATGCAACGGATAAAGAAAATTATGAAAAAGAAATAAAGAAAACAGTAAAAAACTTAAAGAGAGGCATTCCAGCAATGAATAAAATGTTTAAAGATAAAGACTTTAACATTTTATTGGAAGACCTAGAAAAATATAATTCAAATGTAAAACAAGATTATGAAGATTTTCAACATGTACAAGTTGTTTGGAAAAAGTTGAAAAAAACAATTACTGAAAATAATAAAAAACTTGTAATCGCCCAATAGGGACGCCCCTTTTTGGGCAAAAAGAGGAGAGAATATGGGAGAGAAGGCTTATTTTACGACTTTATCAACAGAAAATTATTTACCAGGAGTTATTGCACTAAATCGAGCATTAAAAAATGTGCATTCTAAATATCCATTATATGCATTACTTAGCAACGAGATTTCTGAAGAGATAGAAGAAAAATTAAATAAAAAAGGTATAAAAACTATAAGAAGAGAAAAAGTTGACTTGCCTCAAGAAATAATAGATAGAAACAGGTCAAGAGCAAAGAATAGATGGAATTATACATTTGATAAGTTAAATATTTTTGAACTAACAGATTTCGAAAAAATTGTATTTATAGATAGCGACATTTACGTAAGACAAAATATAGATTGTTTATTTGATAAACCACATATGTCAGCCGTAATAGACAAGCATCATGGTCCAAACTTGACGTGCAGATGCTTGGAGCTTACATCTGGGGTTATTGTAGTAGAGCCTAAAAAAGGTCAAATTGAAAAATTTAAAGAAATAATAAAAACAATAATAGACAAACGAGATGCAATAGGAGACCAAGATATTTTGCAGGAATATGACCATGAGTGGAAAAATAAACCTGAGTTACATCTAAAAAATAAATATAATATATTCTTTCCATATCTAGAGTACTATGTAAACTTTCAAGAATATTCGATGGATGACTTGGCTGTAATTCACTTTATATATCCAAAGAAACCTTGGATGATTGATAAAGAAAACAGAGTCAATGAATATGTTGAATACATAGATGGATTTACGAAAGAATGCTATGAAGAAGAAAAAGCTCCAGAATACATAGATTGCTTATATGGAGATCGTAGACACGCTAAAAAGATTGTAGAAGAATATTGCAAACTAATTGAAGAGTAAATTATTAAAAATACAACAATTAGACACCTATTTATACTAAAAAAATAGTGCAAAAGATAAAATGCAACTGAAAGTTTACAAAAAGATAATGAAAATTGGTAGTGCAACTTTATTTATTTGCTCTATAATTTAGGTGGAGGTGAGAAAAATGAGATTTAGTGAAAAATTACCAAAACTAAGAAAAAACAATAATTTATCGCAGGAACAACTTGCAGAACAATTAGGTGTATCTAGACAAGCAGTTTCAAAATGGGAGGCTGGCAATTCTTATCCAGATATGGAAAAAATGCTACAAATGTGCCAAATATTAAATTGCCACTTGGAAGATTTAATGGATGATGGTTCAATAGGAAATACTTCAATAGAAGGTTCGAAAAACAAGATTGATTTAAATGTATGCATGCAAGACTTTTTAAATTTTATAACAAAACTATATAATATGTTTGTTAGCATGAGGTTTAAAGAAAAAATTAAATTTATATTTGAAATGGTATTTATAATTCTAATTTTGTTGCTATCTGGGTTATTAATTATGAAACTTTTAGAATACATAATTTATGGAATTCTTCCATTACCTATATTATGGAAAATATTAAGCAAAGTAATTACGCTTATATTGATTGCAGTTGGAGGAGTAATTTTTATTCATTTACTAAAAATTAGGTATCTAGATTATTATGTAACAATAGAGGATCAAAATATTACGAAGAAGAGTATTGAAGAACCTATTGAAAAAACAGAAAATAGACACTACGAAGAAAAGTCAAAAGAAAAAATAATTATTAGAGATCCAAAACATTCTGGTCCAGCTTTTCTAAAAGTAATTGAAAAAATCATAGTAATAATGATAAAACTATTTATGATTTTCATTGCAATTCCAGTGGTAATAGGATTCGTAATTGATGTTGGTTGCACAGTAGTTTCATTGTACCATATTATATATGGAAATATATTCGCGGGAATTGCATTTGTTGGAATTGGTATAGCTTTAATTCTTTATAGCTTTATGGAATTAGCATTTAATTTTGTTGTAGACAAAGAACAACATTTTAAGAAAATATTTATAATTGCAATAATAGGCTTGATAACCTGCGGGGTAGGAGCAGGAATAGCAATAGGGTCATACCTAAATTTCGAACATGGTTCAACAAATCAATATAATGAATATAAAACATTATCACAAGAAATTCCAATGTCTGATAATTTATGGATAACAAAAAACTATGAGCATGAATATATTATAGACAATTCAATAGGTACAGTAAACATTGAAGTAAAATATTTGAATGGAATAGAGCCTAAATTAGAAATAGAAAACAGAAAAAATTCTAATGACGAAAACTATCAGTATTGTCTTGTAACATATGACACAAATAGATATATGTTGTATAAAAATATATTACAGGATATAAAAAACAAAAAACTTATTGACTATGAGAATCTAAATTCTATTAAATTAAAGATAACAGTATCACAAGAAAACTATGAAAAATTACAACAAAATTATGAAAAATACTGTAAATAATATTAAAACTAAATAAAAAATAACAGGAGTGTGCTTTTGAAAAGAAGTGCACTTAAATTATAAAAAATAAAAGAACAAAAGTTTGCAAAACTATTGAAAAGGCATTATAAATATGCTATAATAACAGTGCAAAAATTTTATTAAAGGATGATTTTAATGAATGATAATATTATTATAAAAGGTGCAAAAGAACACAATTTAAAGAATATAGATTTAACGATTCCAAGGAATAAATTGGTAGTTGTTACAGGACTTTCAGGTTCTGGAAAATCTTCACTTGCTTTTGATACTTTGTATGCAGAAGGACAAAGAAGATATGTAGAGAGTTTGTCTAGCTATGCAAGGCAATTCTTAGGTATGATGGAGAAACCTGAGGTTGAGTCTATTGAAGGACTTTCACCTGCTATTTCTATTGACCAAAAGACTACATCTAAGAACCCTCGTTCTACAGTTGGAACGGTTACAGAAATTTACGATTATTTGCGTTTATTATATGCAAGAATTGGAGTGCCATATTGTCCAAACTGTGGTAAGAAAATTGAAAAGCAGACTATTGACCAGATTGTTGATAATATTCTGGAGCTTGAAGAAGGAACAAGACTTCAAGTTTTAGCTCCTGTTGTGCGTGGAAGAAAGGGAGAATTTACAAAGCAGTTAGAAGATTATCAAAAAGCAGGTTTTATTAGAGTAAGAATAGATGGTCAAATGTATGAGCTTGGAGAAGATGAAATTACTCTTGATAAAAAGAAGAAACATAATGTTGATGTTGTGGTAGACAGATTAATTATTAAAGAAGGAATTCGTGCAAGATTAACTGAATCTGTTGAAACAGCAATGAAATACGCAAACAACTTAGTTACAATAGATGTGCCAGGCCAAGAAGAAAAAATCTATTCTCAAAATTACGCATGTACAGATTGTGGCATTAGCTTTGAAGAATTAACACCAAGAATGTTCTCTTTCAACAATCCATTTGGTGCCTGCCCAGAGTGTACTGGTATTGGCTATTTAATGAGAATTGATGAGGATTTAATAATTCCAGATAAAGATAAGACACTATATGATGGGGTAAAAGCTTTCGGAGCTAGCACCATGAAAAAAGGCGATACTATGGCTAAGATGTACTTTGAGAGTATTGCAAAACATTATGGAGTTAAAATTAAAGATGTTCCAATTAAAAAATTACCAAAGGATTTCTTAAATAAAATTCTATATGGTACAGGAGATGAAGTAATTGATTTTGAATATACATCTGCTGCCGGAACAAGAAAATTTTCTACTCCATTTGAGGGCGTAATTCCAACCCTTGAAAGACGTCATAATGAAACAAAATCTAATGGTATGAGAAGTTTTTACGAGATGTACATGAGCGAATCTCCTTGTCTTGCTTGCCATGGAGCCCGTTTAAGAAAAGAAAGTTTATCTGTAAAAATTGGAGAATTAAACATAAAAGAACTTACAGATATGTCAATAGATAAAATAAAAGAATATATAAATAACATAGAGCTTACACCAACCCAGGCAATGATTGCAGAACAGATCTTACAAGAGTTAAATAAACGTTTACAATTTTTAATAGATGTTGGACTTGATTATTTAACACTCTCGAGACCAGCTGGTTCTTTGTCTGGTGGTGAAGCACAACGTATTAGGCTTGCAACCCAAATCGGTGCTGGTCTTACAGGGGTTCTATATATTCTTGATGAACCAAGCATTGGACTTCATCAAAGAGATAATGACAAGCTAATTGCTACATTGAAGAAATTAAGAGATTTAGGAAATTCTGTTATAGTTGTAGAACATGATGAAGATACGATGTATGCTGCTGACCAGATTATAGATATTGGACCAGGAGCCGGAGTACATGGTGGAAATGTAATGGCACAAGGAACTGCAGAAGAGATAAAAAATACACCAGGTTCTATAACAGGTGATTATTTGAGTGGAAGAAAACAAATAGTAGTTCCAAAGAAAAGAAGAAAGTCTAATGGAAAATCTATAGAAGTAGTTGGAGCAACAGAACACAACCTAAAAAATATTACAGTAAAATTTCCATTAGGACAATTTATATGTGTAACAGGTGTTTCTGGTTCAGGAAAATCAACACTCGTAAACGAAATTTTATATAAGACGATTGCAAGAGACTTAAATGGTTCTAATGAAAAGCCAGGAAAATGCAAGCAAGTAAAAGGCCTTCATAATATAGACAAGATAGTAAACATAGACCAATCACCAATAGGAAGAACTCCTCGTTCAAATCCAGCAACATATACTGGTGTGTTTGATATGATAAGAGACTTATTTGCAGGCACAAACGAAGCAAAAATGAGAGGATATGACAAGGGAAGATTTAGCTTCAATGTTCCAGGTGGAAGATGTGAGGCTTGTTCCGGAGATGGAGTCTTAAAAATAGAAATGCATTTCTTATCTGATATTTATGTTCCTTGTGAAGTTTGCAAAGGAAAACGTTATAACAAAGAAACATTGGAAGTAAAATATAAAGGAAAATCAATATCGGATGTGTTAGATATGACTGTTGAAGAAGCATTAGAATTCTTCGATAAAATACCAAGAATAAAGTCAAAAATTCAAACATTGTATGATGTCGGCTTAGGTTATATCAAACTAGGACAACCTTCAACAACATTATCTGGTGGAGAGGCTCAACGTGTAAAATTAGCAACAGAACTTTCTAAGAAAGCAACAGGAAAAACCTTATACATCTTAGATGAACCAACAACAGGCTTGCATATTGCAGATGTTCATAGATTAGTAGATATTTTACAAAGACTTGTAGATACAGGAAATACAATAATTGTAATAGAACATAATCTAGACTTAATAAAAACTTGCGACCACATAATAGATTTAGGACCGGAAGGCGGAGATAAAGGTGGACAAGTAATAGCAGTAGGAACACCAGAACATATTGTAAAAAATGAAGATAGTTATACAGGAAAATTCTTAAAAAAATATCTTAATTAATACAAAGTAAATCCCCGTTGGTTTAAAACCGCAGGGGATTTACTTTCTTTGCGGATACTTACCGCAGAGTTTTGAGCAAATTAAAAATGTAACTTCAACTTACTTATGAAAGAGATTTCTCCAATGTGGGAACAATCTCATCTGTGGAGTTTACCACGGTATACAGTTTGGCGTCTTTTTCATCTGCAAATCCTTCATCATAAATTCGAGCAAGAACGTGTAAAACGTCATTAAAGTAACCTTGCTCGTTGATGATAATGATGGGGCTGTTGTGTTCACCACAACGTTTTGCCTCTATGCTTGAAAAAAGCTCGTCAATTGTTCCGATGCCACCAGGCAGAAAAATATGCATGGAAGTATTTTTGAAAATCCAATCCTTGCGCTCACTAACAGTGTTGAAGTCAAACAAATTGCTGTAGAAAAGCTCTTCGGCATCATTAATGTATGCCTGAGGAATAGCCACGATTATGTTGGCTTTATTAAGTAACATACATTTGTACATAAGCCCCATAAGGCCTCTTGCACAACCGCCAAACACGAGAGTGTGCTTATGCGCAGTTATGAATTTTGTAACTTCAAGTGTTGCCGTGCAATAGCGGCTCCACTTAACGTTATCAGTTACATCACGAGATGAACATCCAACAAAAATATTCATCATATGCTCCTTTCAATTATACATGTGTATAAAACGAACTAACTAATTTTACCACAGAATCTTCGAAAGGTCAACATAATAAAAAATAGCAAAATTACTCTATTGACAGATTAGAACAAAATACATATAATTACTGTATAAATAAATTAGGAACAAGGTGAAAAAATGGAAAATAATATAATAGAGAATAATATAACAATAGGAATAGAAGGACTAGTTGGAGCCGGAAAAACATCAATTTGTAGGGAATTATTAGACAAAATACCTAATAGTATAATATTACATGGTGGCAATTTATATAGAGGAATTGTATTTGCATTAATGTCTTCAGGAGCTGACATGAATAAGATTATGCATGGAACAGATAAACCAATTGATATAAAGCAAATGATGGATATATTAAAAGTAGAATTGAAAATAGAAAATAGAGAAAGTGTTGTTTATGTTGATGGAAAAGAAATAAATGAAGATAATTTACAATCAGACACAACATCAATGGCAGTTTCTAAAATTGCAAAAGATGCTGATAACACAAAATTCTACATATTTGGAAGAAAATTAATAGATGCATATAAAAAGCAATATAATCTAATAATATCAGGTAGAGACTTAATGAAAATTTATCCTGAGCTAGATTATCATTTTTTCGTAACAGCAGATATAGATACAAGAGTAGATAGAAAAATGCATCAATATGAAGATGAAACAATAACAAGAGAAGAATTGAAAAAACATATTGAAGAAAGAGATATGTTGCAGGAGCAAGCCGGCTTCTACAAGAGATACAGCAAAACAATTGATGTTGATGTAACAGAATGCAAGAATGCAGAAGAATCGGCTATGAAAATATTAGAAAAGATTGCTCAATAAAATATTTCGCCCCCAAAGGGGCGTCCCTAATGGGCGAAAAACTAAAAAGGAGTTTAAGTATGGATTTTGTAAATGAAAAGTTAGAAGAATTTAATAAATTCTTAGATGGTAAAAAGGTTGCTATAATCGGCATGGGTGTTAGCAATGTGCCTTTGCTAGATTATTTTTATGATAAAAATGCGAAAGTTACAGTATTTGACAAAAGAAATTTATCAGATGAAATTATGGAAAAAATAAATAAATATAGATATGAAGTTGAAATAGGAGAAGATAATCTATCTAGATTACATGGATTTGATGTTATTTTCAGATCTCCTAGTGCATTACCAACAATACCAGAGTTTGTAGAAGAAGTTGAAAGAGGTGCATTATTAACGTCTGAAATTGAAATGGTATTAAAGCTTGCACCATGTAAGGTAATAGGCGTAACTGGCACAGAGGGAAAAACTACTACTACATCAATTATATATGAAATATTAAAGCAAACAGGACGTAATTGCTTTTTAGGAGGAAACATTGGAAAGCCTATATTTACTAAAGTAAAAGATATGAGACCAGACGATATAATTGTGCTTGAATTAAGTAGTTTTCAATTAATGGGAATGGAAGTTAGCCCAGATATTGCAGTTGTAACAAATATGTTTCCAGACCACTTGAATGTACATAAATCATATGAGGAGTATCAAGAAGCAAAGAAAAATATTTTCTTACATCAAGATAAAAACGGAATAGCAATCCTAAATAAGGATAATGATATTACTAGAAACTTTGCAAAAGATGTAGTCGGAAAAGCTGTATTCTTTAGTAGTACAAAGCAATTGAAAGATGGATATGTGTATGACAGAGCTGACCAGATGATAAAACATTGTGTAGATGGAAAATGCATAGAGTTATTGAAAAAAGATGAAATAAAATTAAGAGGAATTCATAATTACGAAAATATTTGTGCTGCACTTGCAGCAACAGAAACAGTCGCTACTCAAGAACAACAATTAAATGCAATAAAGAATTTTAATGGGGTTGAACACCGATTAGAGTTTGTAAGAGAACTAAATGGAGTAAGATATTACAACGATTCTATTGGAACTAGCCCAGCAAGTACAATTGCAGGATTGAATGCTTTTGATGAAAATATTGTATTGCTAGCAGGTGGATCAGACAAAGGATTAGATTACAAAGAAATTGGAGAAAAAATAGCACAAAAAGTAGGAACATTAATATTGACTGGCCCAACATCTGAAAAAATTGAAAATGCAACAATCATAGCATTAGGAGAAATACAAGATAAGAAAATAGACATTATACATTGTACAAATCTTGAAGAAGCCGTTAAAATGGCAAAACAAAAAGCAGTAACAGGAGATGTAGTGTTATTATCGCCGGCAAGTGCAAGCTTTGATGCCTTCAAAAATTTTGAAGAACGTGGAAAAAAATTCAAACAGTATGTAAATGAACTAAATTAACAAAACAAAAACCTTCTCATATAATACAGTATACGAGGAGGTTTTAATAATGCAAGAACATTATTAAAATATATCTTCCAGAATAGTTCGAGGGAGGATACAAATATGTTAAATACTGATGAGTATATGAAAACTATAATTGGAGATACATATACAAGAAGTGAGATAAACATAAAAGAGCCAACTTTACAGACGGTAGATTTATATCCAGAGTCATATTTAAAAATTAATCCGATCGTTATAAATAAATGCAAAAAAATTACACAAAAACCAACAAAAACTTTAATTAACCAAATTACTGATGAAATTTTTAAAGAATTAAATGAAAAAAATGCCAAAGATGATATAAAAAGGGATTTCATTCAAATTTTGGTATTAAATCAACTATAAAAGAAAATTTTGACAAATCAGCAAAATTCAAACTGTATATTCAATTTTCAAATGTGCATAATAATATTGTAAATTTTTTTGAAAGGTGGATATATAAATGAAAGTTAAAGATTGTATGTGTAATCATGTAAATTATGTAAAGCCAAACACATCTGTACAGGACTGTGCTAGAATGATGTGTGAATGCCATATTGGTTGTACTCCAGTATGCGATGATTCAAACAGATTAGTTGGAATTGTAACAGATAGAGACATTCTTTTAAGAGCAGTTGCCTGTGATAAAGATACTTGCAAGACCCAAGTTAGCGAGATAATGACAACACAGCCATGCTCATGCACTCCAAACAGCGAAATTACAGAGGCTGAAAGATTAATGTCTGAAAAACAAATTAGAAGAATACCTGTAACACAAAACAACAAAGTTATCGGCATTTTAACATTAGGAGATTTAGCCGCAAATCAATCAGTAGACCAAAAAGAATTGTGTGATACAATAGAATGTATTTGTGGAACAGACGAGCATAACGCAGAGTAATTCTATAATTTTTCAACTTTAATATTAATGCAGAAATACTTATTATTTTTAAAACTTCGGTACGGCACTATTGGTCGGAGCTCTTCCAGACTCTTCAAAAGGCGAGCTTGCCCTTGTTTTTCAAAATAATAAGTATTTCTGTTTTATTTTGAAAATAAATTATATTGTATAACGTATACTTTTGGAAAATTACCATAAAATAGTAATATATTATTTATTAGGAGCTATTATGGTAATTGATATGAATTATTGGACAAAGGTTTTTAGAAAGTTAGTTTTATTGATATTAAGCTTTATAACTATTTATCTAAGTTTCAAACTAGCTTGCTTTTATATGCCTTTTTTAATTGCATTTGTAATATCTCTTTTGCTAGAGCCTGCTATAAGATTTTTTATGAGAAAATGTAAATTTAGACGAAAAACAAGTGCAATTATTGTGATAGTATTTGTACTAGGAATAATTATTGGATTATTAACTTGGGGGATTGCAACACTTGTTTCGGAAGGCTCAAATTTATTAGATAATTTGGGAACGTATTTTACAAATGCGAGCCAGATGATACAAAAATTTATTGGCAGTGAAAACTTAAAAAAGTTGAACATTCCAGAAAATGTTGTTACGGCTATTGAAAGGTCTGCAACAGAACTCCTAAATACAGCAGTATTATGGCTAAATTCATTCTTAAAAGGTGTACTAGAATGGATCACATCGATTCCAACTATTGGAGTGTATTTGGCTGTAACATTTTTATCACTGTACTTTATTTGTACAGATAAAGTATACATGATAGACCAACTTGAACACCATTTACCCGAAATGTGGGTAAAGAAAATTTACAAACATCTGAAAGAAATAATGGAAGTGTTAGGTAGGTATCTAAAAGCTGAGGCAATATTAGTATTGGTGTCATTCATAATTTCGTTAATTGGACTCTATATATTCAAACTAACTGGAATGAAAGTTTCATATCCATTACTATATGCACTGGGGATTGGATTTGTAGACGCGCTCCCAATATTCGGGTCGGGTAGCGTAATGGTCCCATGGGCAATAATCACAGCATGCAATGGAGACATAAGACTTGCAATAAGCATATTTGTGCTATGGATAATAATGTCTGTTGTAAGACAATTTATAGAACCAAGAATTGTAGGCAATCACATTGGAATTCACCCGATATTTACATTAATTGCAATGTATACTGGCTTTAAAATATTTGGAGTAATCGGTTTGTTTATTGGTCCAATAGCTTTAATAATTCTAAAAAACATATTCAGTAATTTACTTGACAAAGGAGTTGTAAAATCTATATTTTCAAGAGATTATTCATAAAAGCAATAAATCTTTCATAGTATGTACCATAAGAAAAACAATTCTTATGGGAGGATTGAAAGATGTATGTTCGCAATTTTAAGCTAAATGGTAAGATGATATTTAAAATAGTATTTGTTATTTTAACAATTTTAATATTTATAATGTTTGCAATAGGAGTAATAAATATAATTAATTCAAATGAAAGAATAACATCAAAGAGTGAAGGAGTTCCACAAAGTGAAATAAATACTATATCTGCAGCCAATTATACAAATGTATTAAAAACAGTTCATGATAATATGAACCAGTATATTGGTAAAAAAATTAAATTTGTAGGATTTGTGTACAGATTATATGATTTTTCGAATGATCAATTTGTACTTGCAAGGCAGATGATTGTTTCTCCAGATTTGCAGGCAGTTGTGGTAGGATTTTTGTGTCACTTGAATGGAGCAGAAAAATACAAAGATGGATGTTGGGTAGAAATTGAAGGAACAATAACAAAAGGAGAATACCATGGAGAGATTCCGGTTATAGAAATAGAAAAAATAAAAGAGACAAAGACGCCAAATGATGAGTATGTATATCCGCCAGACGAGAGTTATGTACCAACATCTGCGACTTTATAAAGATGAATAAAAACAGAGCCTTAAAGTACGCTCTGTTTTATTATATATTTTAATAATTTATTACGATTTTACTTGCTAAATGCCATATTTAGTTATATAATAACCACGTAAACTATAACGAAGTTAAAAAATGGCAAAATGTAACCTGTTTTGCCTTGTATTACATAAAATTGAAAGGATGAATTATTCATGGGATTATTTAAAACATACAGTGAAAAAGAAGTAAAAAGAGTAAGGCCTATTGTTGAAAAAATAAACAGTTTAGAGCCAGCTATGAAGGAATTATCTGATAGCGAGCTAGTTGCAAAAACTCCATACTTTAAGGAACAATTGGAAAATGGGAAAACATTAGATGATATTTTACCAGAAGCATTTGCAGTTGTAAGAGAAGCATCTAGAAGAGTTTTAGGAATGCGTCATTTCGATGTACAATTAATTGGTGGTATTATACTTCATCAAGGAAGAATTGCCGAAATGAAAACAGGTGAAGGAAAAACACTTGTTGCAACACTCCCAGTTTATTTAAATGCACTTACAGGAGAAGGAGTTCACGTTATTACTGTAAACGATTACCTAGCAAAAAGAGATAGCGAGTGGATGGGAAATCTTTATAGATTTTTAGGACTTTCTGTTGGTCTTGTTATTGCCGGAATGAATCCAAAGCAAAAGCAAGAAGCATATGCATGTGATGTTACATATGGTACAAACAACGAGTTTGGTTTCGATTACTTAAGAGATAACATGGTTATATACAAGAACCAATTAGTTCAAAGGAAATTAAAATATGCAATCGTCGACGAAATCGATAGTATTTTAATTGATGAGGCTCGTACGCCACTTATAATTTCTGGTAGAGGAGCACAATCTTCTAACTTATATCAAAAAGCTGACCATTTTGTAAAAAAATTACAAGCTAAAGTTATAATTGAAGAAGACGACAAAGATTATGAGCAAGAAGAAGATAACGAAAAATATGATTATATAGTAGATTTAAAGGCTAAATCTGCAACTCTTACTCAACAAGGTATAAAGAAGGCTGAGCAAGAATTTGGACTAGAAAACTTCAACGATTTAGAGAATTCTGAATTAGTTCATGATGTAAATCAAGCTTTACATGCAAATGGAATAATGAAGAAAGATAAAGATTACATCGTAAAAGATGGACAAGTTCTAATTGTAGACGAGTTTACAGGAAGAATTATGTATGGAAGAAGATACAATGACGGATTACATCAAGCAATTGAAGCAAAAGAGCATGTTAAGATAAACGATGAATCTAAAACACTTGCCACAATTACATTCCAAAACTACTTTAGAATGTATGAAAAATTATCTGGTATGACAGGTACTGCAATGACAGAAGAGTCAGAATTCCAAGAAATATACAAATTGGACGTTGTTGAAATTCCAACAAATAAGCCAATGATTAGAAAAGACAATTCAGACATAATATATAAAAATGAAGATGCCAAATTTAGAGCTGTTATAGCAGACATCAAAAAAGCTCATGAAAAAGGACAACCAGTTTTAATTGGTACAGTATCTATTGATAAATCTGAAAAATTAAGTAAATTACTTGATAAAGAAGGAATTCCTCATGAAGTATTAAATGCTAAATACCACGAGAAAGAGGCTCAAATTATAGCACAAGCTGGTAAATTTGGAGCTGTTACAATAGCAACAAACATGGCTGGACGTGGTACAGATATTATGCTTGGTGGAAATAGCGAATATCTTGCAAAACAAGAAATGAGAAAGCTAAAATACACTGATGAAGAAATTGAAGATGCTGCAGCTCATAACGAGACAGATGATAAGGCAATACTTGCTGCAAGAGAAAAATTCAATGAATTAGAGAAAAAATTCGATAACGAAATAAAAGAAGAAAAAGAAAAAGTTATTGAAGCAGGTGGTCTAAAGATAATTGGTACACAAAGACATGAATCAAGAAGAATTGATAACCAGTTACGTGGACGTAGTGGACGTCAAGGTGACCCAGGAGAATCTAGATTCTACATTGGATTAGACGATGACTTAATGAAAATTTTTGGAGGAGATATCGTAACAAAAGTTTACAATACATTAGGCGCAGACGAAGACATGCCAATAGAAAGTAGATTAATTTCAAAGGCTGTTGAAAATGCCCAAAAGAAAGTTGAAGGAAGGAACTTCAGTATAAGAAAGAACGTTCTACAATATGACGATGTAATGAATGTTCAAAGAACAGTAATTTATGAGCAAAGAAGAGATGTTTTAGACGGCATGAACTTAAAAGAAAGCATACTAAAAATGATGGATTCTGTTGTTGAATTAATAGTAGATTCTCACATAGTAGACGGAGAAGAAGTAAACAAAGAATCAATTGCTCAAGACATAGAAACAAACTTAGGAATAAGCGATGTAGCTGCATTAAAGGCAGAAAAATTCGACAGAAATGCCTTAGTAGACGAATTAATAGCAAAAGTACACGAAATATATGCTTCAAAAGAGACAGAATTTGGTGAGGAAAATTTAAGAGAACTTGAAAGAGTTGTAATGCTTAAAATAGTTGACCAAAAATGGATGGATCATATAGACAACATGGATGAATTAAAGAAAGGTATTGGACTTCGTGGATATGGACAACAAGACCCAGTTGTACAATACAGACTTGAAGGAACAGAAATGTTTGACGATATGATAGAAGACATAAGAATGGACGTTGTAAAAATATTGCTAAACATTCGTAAAAAAGAAGGTCCAATAGAAAGAACAGAAACAACAAAAGTAACAGGAGCAAGCCTTGAAGATACAGCAATCAACCTAGTTGATGGAAATATATCAGAAAAAGAAGGCGGAATGAACAAAACAGTTGTAAACGAAGGACCAAAAGTTGGAAGAAATGATCCATGCCCTTGTGGAAGTGGGAAAAAATATAAGAATTGTTGTGGAAAAAACGCATAAATAAAAATATGGAATAAATAGAGTGTATCCAATAGATATACTCTATTTTACTAAATTGTTGAATTTTATTTATAAAACGAGAAGCTCACTAATATGCTTTAACTGTAAAGAAATATTTGACAGTTAAAAAAGAAAAACTCACCCTTCATTGGGTGAGAAAAGAATACATTCTTTTTTATGAGCTTTTACTTAGAAGGCCTGCAACTTTCCACACAAGCACAAATATCTGCTTGTGTCATGTTTTTAAAATTGCCAGTAGCAATTTCCATGTTTATGCAAGCAGCATTGTACTTCTTTTCTTCCTCAGAATCTTTCTGAGTGGTAGCGGGCTGGCTAGTCTTTTTGAAAAAACTCATATTGTCCTCCTTGGAGAATATCTCCATTAGATGTGTAAATTGCGAACTTATATATTATATCACTTTTAATGTTAGTTGTAAATAATTTTAAATTGCTATTTTTAGCTAAAAAGCTTACAAATCCAGAAAAATGTGATATAATCTAAGCCTAGGAATACTATTAAATAAAGGAAGTACTATGAAAAAGATATATAAAGAACCAAATAAATCAGAAACAGAAACAACAATAAATGTATTATATAGTGAGAATATTCTTTCTATATGTACTAATAAGGTAGATTTACAGAAAAAATTAAATAAGCTATTAGGAGAACCGGCAAAAGAACATAAAATAAAAAGAAGTATTGCTGGAAGTACTTGGAATATATCTTTAGATGATAAAATCAAAATTCAAAAAATTATATTAAAGGCGAATATTTATGATATATAAAAATGAAAAAATGTAGAATAATGTCGAAAAAAGAAGACGAAAAATGTAAAATAATTACAAATGTATATTGATTTGATTACCAGAAAATGGTATATTAGCAATTAGGTGCTATGAAGCACTGGTTGAACATTCACATTTTTATAAGTTAAGGAGGTACCCCTTATGAAAAAGCGTATTCACATGGCAGAACATATTTCTAACCGGGAGAGAGAACGTCCGAGAAGAATGTTAGCGCTGACTGTTGCATCTGCTACTCTTTTTGCACAGGTAGTGGGTGTTTCTGCTTCGGCTGCTGAACCTTTCGAACGGAACATCGATGATGGACCTTACATTGTTGAGATTTCTGAGCTCGAAGATACGGAAGTAGAGAAGGATCTTGTAGAGGACTCTGACAAAGAGAAAGCGGGAAAAACCGCAGAACCCTCTGATGAAGAAAAAGCAGACAAACCTGCAGAGCCTTCTGATGAAGAGAAAGCGGGAAAAACCGAAGAATCCTCTGATGAAGAAAAAGCGAAAAAAACCGAAGAACCCTCTGATGAAGAGAAAGCGAAAAAAACCGAAGAACCCTCTGACGAAGAAGAAACAAACAAACCTGCAGAGCCTTCTGATGAAAAGACTGTGGAAAATTTTGTGGATGATTCGGGTGAAACATCTGTAAAAGAGAATTTTAAACCCGAGACAGATCCGTCTAATCAACCGACTACTTCTGAGGGCGTGTCGTCTAAGTACGACATTACTTTTGAAGATGGCGTCTTCAAAGTCTATTATGACATTGGAGAGGATGTTGACGGTGATGTTGTTATTGACCTTTCTGAGGTTATTGATGTACTCAATGAGTATTACAGACAGGTTACTGGCAACAAGGATGGTGAGTACACCTGTGTGCCGTCCGATTCTAACAAGTTTGACATTGAGATTACCACATCTAATGGTCATACTTACCGGTATAAGGATGGGTCTTTTAGACTCGAAACGGCAGATACTTCTTCTAATGAAAAGCTGACAGATTTTATCGGCTTTGACGGGCAGAAGCTTTCTGTCGAAAGTATTGGAGCGATTGCAAAGTCTGCTCCGATGCAGGAACTTTTCGGAGTAAGTTCGTCGTCTAAAGTAAAGCTCAATCATGTTCTTAACATGTATAGCTATCTTGAAAAAGCTGGTTATACTGGCGAGACGGCTCTTACCGACTATCTGTTGGATTATTACAACGGAAAGCTTGGGAGTAGCTACGAGAACTTTACTGACCTTGCAAAAGAACATCCTGAGATGGTTGTTGATATGCAGGGAGGGATGGCTGATGATCAGTATTCTATTACTGAAGAGCAGTACAATAAACTCTTGGAAGACTATCCGGACTATTTCGGAAAGTATTCTACGATAATGGAACGTAACAATGGCAAGGTTCTTATTCAGGTGAAGTGGCCTGAAGAGGAGATTGCCTCGGCAAGTTATGAGCTCTTCTATAAGGAACTGTTGAGCTTCTATTTTGGCGACAAGGCCGGACAGGAAGAATTTGCCGATGGTAGCCACGGCAAATGGAACGATAAGGATATGGGACTGAAAGACTACATGGATAATACCAATGAAGTCTGGAGTAGGGTAAACGACTATATGAAACAGGCAACTGCTGCAGGCCTCAATAAAGATGAGGCAAGTAAGTTGGCTATCTCTATGGCCTTTGGCGTCGATGGCCCTTGGACTAATAACTCTTATCAGGGTTATAAGTACAACTGGTATAACTCCATTACCTTGGAACAGGTTGATGGTGATGTTACCATTAATAAGGTAGATTCTAATGGCAACCTTATTAAGGAGTCGGCGACGTTCCAGCTTTATTACTACAAGGTCGAAACTGTGGACGATAATGAGGAAAAGGTAACCTATTATTATGCCATTGATGAAAATGGTGATGGTTATTTTACCACTGATGAGTCCAAGGCAGCAGCCCTGATTACGGAAGATGGCTCTTGTAAAGTTAGATACCTGGTACCTGACTATCAGTACTATCTGAAGGAACTCAAGGCCCCTGATGGGTATGAGCTCAGTAAAGAAGATATCATGTTTAATATCGTGTCTAAAGAAAACACGACAATTAACGTGTGTAACAAGATTATTGAGGTTGTACCTGACCCTGATCCCGATCCTGACCTGGATCCTGAACCGAAGCCTAATCCTGAGCCTAATCCTGAGCCTACTCCTGAACCCGAACCCGATCCTGAGCCGGAGATTGCGATTGAGCCTGAACCTGAAGTACCTGCTGAAGAGCCGATTAAGAATATCGACTCTCCTAAGACTCCTACCACGGCTCCTGTGTTTAATCCGGAGGTTCCGAAGACTGGCAACGCTTCTAACAATGCTGATGTTGTGTTGCTGCTGATTTCTATCGCAGGCATTGGCACATTGGCGTTTACTAAGAAGGAGAAGAAATCTAAGTAACCTATAAAAACTCTTATAACTCTAATAATATAGAGTCATAATACAAACTGAGCCCAGTTCATATGAACTGGGCTCTTTCAATAATAAAAAATTAATTAATTTTTTTAGCTACTACAACTAATCTAGAATTTTCTTGAACATAATCACATGTTACTAATGTAAGCAATTCATCTCCATATTCCAATGAAATATTACTATCAAAATACGAATTCTTTTTTAATTCATTTACATATTCATCAAAATCTCCTTTGCTATCCAAGTTAGAATGTTTATAAAAAAGATATGCACCATCAGGTATTTTTGCTTCATCATAATAAACAATTTCGTTTGCTACAATGGAAATTTCGTAAATCCCTTTAGATGTTAAAGTATTGAATATAATATATCGATGGGTTTTCCAAAATTCAATATCTTTATATTTTAATAAAGAACTGAACATTGATGCGTTCTTCATATTATGCCCATATATAATGGTATTTGTACTGCTGGGTGTAAGAATAAAAGGAGTACCAGATTTCGAATCTTCCTTATAAAAATTCTTGTACAAATACAGTTGAGGGTCATATGGAGAGTACATTACCGGATAGTCTATTACTGTATCATTAATTTGAAGCCAACCATATAAATCTGGATTTTCATTGTGCAATTCAGAATACTCTGATAAAATGGCAGGGGTTACGTTCTCGGAATTTGTACTTGATACAGAGCTATCAATGGAATGTTCATCGTGTACTTTCTCTGCAACAGAAATGTTTTCGGACAATTCTTTAAAAAGTTTATCTTCTGTATATTGAGTGTACACTTTTAGAATTACAGAAGAAAGTGATAGTATGAGCGTGAGGGGTAATACTATAAGTGCGATAGACCGAATGAATCTGCGAGTTTTTTCTGTGATTTTCATGATAATCCTCCTTAATTGAGTGGAAATTTTTGTAATAGATAATTGCCTATTACAAACTCTACCATAATATGACAAACTATACCATATTTTACCAATAAAAACAACGAAAAAACGCTAAAAAATAGGATAATCGTATCACAAAAAGGACAATAATTCGACATAATAAGACATAGAAAAAATAACGAACATATGTTTACAAACGGCTAAAAATATGATATACTTTTTGTCAGAATGATAGAGTTGAAAATAAAGAGAGAAGGTTATTTATGGAAAGGATATATGCTGCAATAGACTTAAAATCTTTTTTTGCATCTGTAGAATGTAGAAAAAGAAATCTAGATCCACTCACAACAAATTTGGTGGTGGCAGATAATACAAGAACTGAAAAGACAATATGCTTAGCTATTTCGCCAAGTTTAAAGGCATATGGATTGCCTGGTAGAGCAAGGCTTTTTGAAGTTGTACAAAAAGTAAAAAATATAAATAATGATAGAAAAAGGTGGGCTTTTCAAAATATTTTTACAGGAAAATCTTATGACGATATAGAATTAAAGCAAAATAAAAACCTAGAATTAGACTACATAATTGCACCTCCACATATGGCTTCATATATGGAGTACAGTGCCAAAATTTATAACATATATTTAAAGTATGTTTCTCCAGAGGACATATTTCCATATTCAATAGATGAAATATTTTGCGATTTAACGAGTTATCTAAATACGTATAAGCTTACTCCTAGGGAGCTTGTTACGAAAATAATACATGATGTATACGAAACTACTGGGATTACTGCAACTGCTGGAATAGGGACTAATCTCTTCTTGTGTAAGGTTGCCATGGATGTTATGGCAAAACACGTTGACCATGATAAATATGGAGTTAGAATTGCAGAATTAGATGAGAAGAGCTTTAGAGAAAAGTTATGGAATCATAGACCAATTACAGATTTTTGGAGAGTAGGTAAAGGCTATGCAAAAAGATTAGAAAAATACAGGATGTTTACAATGGGAGACGTAGCAAGATGCTCAGTAGACAATGAAGAATTATTATATAAATTATTTGGAGTAAATGCCGAATTATTAATTGACCATAGTTGGGGCTGGGAATGTGCTACTATAAAGAGTATTAAAGAATGTAAGCCAGCAAATAGAAGCTTGTGTTCTGGTCAAGTACTTCATTGCCCATACAATTATGAGCAGTCTAGGCTCATAATCAAGGAGATGGCAAATGAAATTGTCTTAGACATGGTGCAGAAACATTTTGTTACAGATATGTTGGTTCTTACGGTAGAGTATGATGTGGAAAATTTAAAAAATGCAGAATTCAGTAAGAATTATAATGGAGAGATAAAAGAAGATAGATATGGAAGAGAAGTTCCGAAACCGGCACATGGAACATTTAGACTAGATAAAAAAACATTTTCTACGAGAACAATTAGTGAAGGGTTTGTTCATTTGTATGATGAAATAATAAATAGAAATTTGTTAATAAGAAAGATATATTTAACTGTTGGAAATTTGACGGATGAAAAAGAATTAAAACAGGAAAATCAATATGAACAGGTAAATTTATTTACTAATTATGGAAAGTTAGCAGAGAAAGAAAAAGAGGAAAAAGTAAAATTAGAAAAAGAGAAAAAAATTCAAAATACTATTATAGATTTAAAAAATAGATTCGGTAAAAATGCAATAATAAAAGGAATGGACTTAGAAGAAGACGCTACAACAATACAGAGAAATGGGCAGATTGGAGGTCACCAAGAGTAAAATGAAAATATTTTGTAGAGCGGAGGTATGGAACTATGAGGATTGAACATAAATACGATGACATAATAAAATTGGAGCACCATGTTTCAAAAACACATCCACGAATGAGTCTAGAGGCCAGGTCTGCACAGTTTGCTCCATTTTCTGCTGTAACAGGCTATGAAGATGAAGTAAGTGAAGTAGCTAGAGTAACTGAAAATCAAATAGAAGTAACAGATGAAATACGAAATGATATAAATAAAAAACTAAGTTATATTAAACACAATCCCAGACAACAAGTATCAATAACTTTTTTTGTGAAAGACACAAAAAAGCAAGGTGGAAAATACGAAACAATAACAGGATTAGTAAAAAAGATTGATGATATAAAAAACATTATCACATTGAATGATGGTAAAGTAATAAGAATGGAAGATATAATAGAAATTATATTATAAAGCTTTAAAATTGGATTTTAATATGGTATAAACAATATATTAGAAATATGTTATAAGAGGTACAGTATGTCGGAAATTACGAAAAGAGCATTAGCTACATCTTTAAAGAAGTTGCTGTCTCAAAAAGAATTAACAAAAATATCTATTAAGGATATAACAGATGATTGTGGAATACAGAGGCAAACTTTTTATTATCATTTTGCAGATGTATATGATTTGATAGAGTGGATATATACTAATGAGGTTATTAAACCAATTATTCACGATAAAGATACATATGAAAAGTGGCAGGAAGGATTTCTTAGTATTTTTAATTATGTGCAAGATAATAAGGATTTTGTGAGAAATACATATAACTCAATAAGTAGAAAATATGTAAACAAATTTATATATGAACATACTGATAAATTATTGAAAAATGTAATCGATGAAGAAGCGGAAAAAGAAAGCATAAAGGTACAAGACGAAGATAAGACTTTTATAGCTACATTTTATAGATATTCATTTGTAGGAATAATTCAGAATTGGATAGAAGAAGGCATGAAGGAAAGTCCAAAAGAAATAATAGAAAAGTTAAGTAAAATTTTAGATGGAAGTTTTAAAAAAGCTTTGTATAATTTAAGAAATGATAGGTAAAATATTTACTGATTGTTTAATAAATTTTTGACAATTATATAAATTTGTAAAATTTTTTGACATTATAAAAAAACTGATTATTGAAAATTACAAATTTTTATTTTTATAATAAATTTATTAAAACTAAGGAGGTAAAATTTATGTATTATAGTAGTGGAAATTACGAAGCTTTTGCAAGACCTGTTAAACCAGAGGGCGTTGATGATAAATCAGCATATATTATAGGCTCTGGACTTGGAGCTCTTGCTGCAGCTTGCTTTCTAGTTCGTGATGGACAGATGAAAGGCGAAAAAGTTCATATTCTTGAAAAGGACTCAATTCCAGGAGGCGCATGTGATGGATATAAGTATGACAATTTAGGATATGTTATGCGTGGCGGGAGAGAGATGGATAACCATTTTGAATGCATGTGGGACTTATTCCGTTCAATTCCGTCAATAGAAACAGAAGGTGTAAGTGTTTTAGACGAATATTATTGGCTTAATAAAAAGGATCCAAATTATTCTTTAATGAGAGCCACTGTAAATAGAGGTGAAGATGCACATACAGATAAGAAATTTGGTTTGTCTGATAAAGGTGCAATGGAAATATTAAAATTGTTCTTTACTCCAAATGAAGAACTATATGATAAAAAGATTACTGATTTTTTTGATGATGAAGTGTTAAATTCAAATTTCTGGTTATATTGGCGTACCATGTTTGCCTTTGAAAATTGGCACAGTGCATTGGAAATGAAGTTATATATACAAAGATATATACATCATATTGGCGGATTGCCAGATTTTACAGCATTAAGATTTACAAAATATAATCAATATGAATCTATGATATTGCCAATGATTAAGTATTTGGAAGGATTCGGAGTTCAATTCCATTACAACACAAAAGTTGAAAATGTTGAGTTCGACATCCAAGAATATAAGAAAGTGGCAAAAAGAATAATATATACTACAGATGAAAATCAAAATTCTATAGATTTAACGGAAAACGATTTAGTATTTATTACGAATGGTGGATGTGTAGAAAATGCAAGACTTGGAAGTCAAAATACACCAGCTCCATTTGACTCAGAAATAAAACCAGGTGGTGGCTGGGATATGTGGAGAAAAATAGCTGACCAATGTGATGAATTTGGTCACCCAGATAAATTCTGCTCAGACCCAGAACAAACAAATTGGATGAGCGCAACAGTTACTACTTTAGATGGAAGAATTCCACCTTATGTAGAAAAAATATGTAAGAGAGATCCATTTAGTGGGAAGGTTGTAACTGGAGGAATAGTAACATGTAAAGATTCTAACTGGTTATTAAGCTGGACATTTAACCGCCAGCCACAATTTAGAAGTCAACCAAAAGACCAATTAGTTGGCTGGATTTATGGATTATTTACAGATAAGCCAGGAAACTTTGTTAAAAAGCCAATGAGAGAATGTACAGGAAAAGAAATTTGTATGGAATGGCTATACCATATTGGAGTTCCAGAAAATCAAATAGAAGATATGGCAGAAAAAAGTGCAAATACAATTCCATGCATGATGCCATATATAACAGCATTCTTTATGCCAAGAAAAGATGGAGATAGACCGCTTGTTGTACCAAAAGGAAGTGTAAACTTTGCATTCTTAGGACAATTTGCAGAAACTAAAAGAGATACAATATTTACAACAGAATATTCTATACGTACAGCAATGGAAGCCGTTTACACTTTGTTAAATGTAGATAGAGGCGTGCCAGAAGTATGGGGCAGTGTGTATGATATAAGAGATTTGTTGAATGCAACTGTAAAACTTAGAGATGGCAAGAAAGCAACAGATATGGATATGAATTTACCACAAAGAATGGCAGTGAAAGAACTTCTAAAAAAGATAGAAGAAACAGATATAGAACTTATTTTGAAACAATATAATGTAATATAAAGATTAAAATGCTAATATGCTGGATGAAAAAATCTTGCATATTAGCATTTTGTATTGATTTTTAATTGACATTTTATGTAAAATATAGTAAAATATAAAATTGTACAAAAAGTTGTTGAATACCAAAGTCAAATTGACAATGGCAACTAAAGTGCACGGCAGATGTTATACTAACAAAAGAGAGGTTAGGAGTATGAAATTGAAAATGTTTTTGTCAGATTATCAATATCGGCAGATGATATTAAAAGAAGTAGCAATGAAAATTACAGAGTTACCAATCGTAAAACAGGTTTATCATCGTTATCAGATCAGTAAGTTTAAGAATGAAAACAAAAATTTAGATGGTTGGGAGTGCTATGTAAAGCTGCTCCAGATTGAAGAGGATAACAGACGATTTCTTTTTAATGTAGCTCTTATAAGACTGAAAGAATGCCTGAAAGATGAGAATACAACACCTGAAAAACTCGAGGACCAGAAAAAGTTGGTCCTGTCTTACTCACTTATCCAAGAAGAAAGGTTTAGTGGATTCAAGACATGGATTGAAAATGTAGAGGTTGGTGAGAAAGATCTTTCTATGTTAGACAATGCCATGAATGGCTTGCTAAAGTAAAATAGCCACTCGAAGATAATCCTCTGCAACAGACGAAGAAAAAATTATGTCTGGTGCAGGGGATTTTTTATAAAAGGAAACAATAAGTGATAAGAAGTTATAAAATTAGAAAAATCTATTTACTTTATATGCTTGGATATGTTAAAGTATAAGTAGAGTAAAAAATAAAAGAAAGGAATTTTAAAATTATGAAAAAACAAACAATTATCGCAATAGTTATTGCAGTAATCGTAGTTCTTGCAATTACAATAGGAGTAGTTGTAGGAAACAGTAAAAAAACAAAAGGAGAAAGTAGTACTATAGAGACAGCTTCTCAAATGAAGGCAATGTTTAAATCTATTTATAATAAATTAGGAGATGAATTGCCAGATTTAGAAACAGCTAAAATTGATGTAAGTGATGCCGTAGCTGTAAAAGATTATACAGGTTTGCAATCAAACGAAAATGTAGAAACACTTGTTGTATCTGAACCATCAATGTCTTCACAAGCATATTCAGCAGTTGCAGTAAAAGTAAAATCGGGTGCTAATGTAGAAAAGATGAAACAAGAAATGCTAGACAATATCGACATGGCAAAATGGATTTGTGTTTCAGCTAGTAACTTATATATAACAAACAGCGGAAATACAATATTTATGGTAATGTCAGACGAAGACTGGGCAAAACCAGTATATGACGCATTTAAAGAATATGTAAATAATAATATAGGAAAAGAATTAGAAAAGGTATCTGATGAGGAAGATATAGAACTACCACCAGAATTGCCAGCAGTAATGTAAAAATTTCGCCCAATAGGGACGCCCCTTTTTGGGCGGAATTTTTTTAAAAAAATAATTAACAAGTTTTCGCCCAAAAAGGGGCGTCCCTATTGGGCGAAAGGAGGAAACATGCTTTTTACAAGTATTAGCTTTTTATATTATTTTTTACCAATTGTATTGATTGCGTATTTTATTGTGCCAAAGAAGGCGAAAAATTTCGTGTTATTTATTGCTTCTATGGCATTTTATTTTTATGGTGAGCCAAAATATATTTTCTTGATGTTAGCAGAAATTTTTATTGCTTATGTAGGCGCTATTTTAATAGATAAATACAAAAAGAAAAGCATTTTGGCAGTTATTCTTGCAATTCATATAGGATTGCTAGTATTTTTTAAATATACAGATTTTTTAATTGCAAATATTAATAATATCTTTGGTGCAAAAATTGATTTACTACAGTTAGCATTGCCAATAGGAATATCATTTTATACTTTTCAAATTATCAGTTATGAGATTGATGTGTTTAGAGGAAATGTTAAGGTTCAAAGAAATTTCTTAAATTTAGCAACATATGTAGCTTTATTTCCACAGCTAATTGCAGGGCCAATTGTAAGATATGAAACGATTGAGGAAGAGCTTTCTAACAGAAAACATAGCTTTGAAAATTTTGCCTATGGAGCTAGAAGATTTGTTATAGGACTTGCAAAAAAAGTACTTATCGCAAATATGCTAGGTGAATTTTGTAACAAGTTTTCAGCAACTGATGAAAAGAGTATAGTGCTATATTGGCTATTTGCAATCTCGTACATGCTACAAATATACTTTGATTTTTCGGCTTATTCGGATATGGCAATAGGACTAGGAAGAATATTTGGTTTCCACTTCTTAGAAAACTTTAACTACCCATACATATCAAAGAGCATAACAGAATTCTGGAGAAGATGGCATATTTCGCTAGGTTCGTGGTTTAGAGATTATGTTTATATTCCTCTAGGAGGAAGTAGAAAAGGAAAATTAATACTTGTGAGAAATCTTATTATAGTTTGGTTTCTTACTGGTATTTGGCATGGAGCAAGTTGGAACTTTGTAATATGGGGATTAATGTTTGGATTATTATTAATAATAGAAAAATTGTGGATTGGAAAATATATAGAAAAACTTCCAAATATTTTCAAGAGATTATATGTAATTTTTATTGTAATGATAAGTTTTATAATATTTAATGCGGGCACAATGAAGGAAGCATTTACTAATATTTCAGGATTATTTGGCGCAAATTCTACTTGTATAATAAATGATTACACAATATATTATTTAAAAAGCTATCTAATTACAATAATAATAGCGATAATCGGAGCAACTCCAATTTTGAAAAATATAATCGAAAAAATAAAAACAAAGTCAGTAATGAATAAAATTATAAATATACTAGAACCAATAGCAATGGTAATAATTATATTGATTGTAACAGCATACTTAGTTGATAATTCGTATAATCCATTTCTTTATTTTAGATTTTAAGAAAGGAAACAATAAAAATGAGTGATAATGTAAAAAACGCAGTTATTACGATAATATTTGTGAGCGTCTTAGTTATAACTATGATTGTAAATATTGCTAAAAAAGACGGTACTATATCGATTTCGGAAAGAAGAAAGTTAGAACAGTTTCCAAGTTTTTCTATATATAAGTTATTCAATGGAAAATTTTTCGAAAAATTTGATAAATACACAACAGACCAGTTTACCTACAGAGACAATTTGAGAAAATTAAAGGTAGAAACCGAATTAAATATTTTCAAAAAGAAAGATTATAATAATTTATATGAATACAATGGATATATCATAAATCAAGAATATCCGTTAAATGAGAAATCTATTGAAAATCTTTCAAACAAGGTAAAACAAATAGCAAACCAGTATTTGACAGAGAATAACAATGTATATTTCACTATAGTTCCAGATAAAAATTATTTTGTGGATAAGGACAATTTAAAGTTAGATTATAACAAAATGGAAGATATGTTAAAAGCAGATTTAACGTTTGCTGAATACATAAAAATAAATGATTTGCTAGAATTATCAGACTATTATAAGACAGATACACACTGGAAACAAGAAAATATATTAAAAATCGCAGAAAAAATTGCAAATCAGATGAATGCAAATATATCAAAAGATTATGAAACTATAAAAATTACTGATTTTAAAGGCGTATATAGTGGCCAACTTCCAATTAGCAGTGAAAACGACGAAATAAAAGTTCTAACCAATGACACATTAAAAAGATGTAAGGTATATAATTATGAAACAAAAGAATATTCTGGTATTTATAATTTAAAGAAAATAAATAGTTTGGATAAATATGATATATATCTATCAGGAGCAACGCCAATGCTAACAATAGAGAATCCAGATTATAATGGTACTAGAGAACTAATAGTATTTAGGGACTCTTATGGTAGTAGTTTAATTCCATTATTGGTTACAGGATATAGTAAAGTAACAGTGGTTGATACGAGATATATATCACCAAAGTTGCTAAATCAATATATAGAATTTAAAGACCAAGATGTGTTATTTATGTACAGTACATTGATAATAAATAATAGCACAACACTAAAATAAGCATAGTCTGATATTAAAAAGGAGATATTATGATAGAAATAGTATTTAAATTGGATGAGAACAAGGCGATTGCATATGATTCTGAGAAAAAGGTTGGCGAATGTGATTTTGAGGAAATAGATGATATTTGGAATATAACACATACAGAAGTTGATAGTGATTATCAAGGACAAGGCATAGCAAGAAAGTTAGTAGAAAATGTTATAGAAAATTCTCAAAAATATAATAAAAAGATAACAGCAACATGTTCATATGCAAGAAAAATAATTGAGAAAGAATAATTTTTAATAATTAGAAAATACTTGCATATAATAAAAATGTATATTATAATATATAAAGAATATGGTGTTGGTCATAAGGCAATACCAAAGGAGAAAAAATTCTCAAAAAAAGTTGGTGAATCCAGCCATAAAATTGGAACTAAAAAAAGCGGTGAATCCAGCCATAAAATTGGAACTAAAAAAAGCGGTGAATCCAGCCATAAAATTGGAACTTAAAAAAGGAAGGTTAGAGTGTAAAGCTCTAATCTTTTTTTACAAATTTTAGAAAAATACTTGCAAACATATGTACGTATGTGATATAATGCAGAAAATGTATAAGGAGCTGTTTGGTATGATTAAAAATTTACAAATTATAAGAGTGAATACAAATTATTGCGATTATTTAAGAAAATTTGATTCAAGAGTAGCCTACAATATGAATGAAAAAGAGATTAGACCTTTTATAGGAATATTATTCAAGATAGAAGATTGCGAATATTTTGCACCACTATCTAGTCCAAAGTCGAAACACAAGAAAATGAAAAATACCATTGATTTTCTAAAGATAAAAAACGGTGAACTTGGAGCTGTGAATTTTAATAACATGATTCCTGTAAAAAGTGATTATTATTCTATTATTGATTTAAATCAATCAACTTTAACTCTAAATGAAGCAAAATACCAGAAACTATTAAAAGAACAATTAGCTTGGTTAAACGCAAATTATATTCAAGTAAAAGATAAATCATATAAATTATATACTTTATATAACAAAGGAAAACTGCCAGAAACCATGAGAGAAAGATGTTGTAATTTTAAGCTACTAGAAGAAAAATGTTTAAAATATACTATTATAGATAGGAGTTTACATGGATAATAAAAAAAGATGCAAGTGGTGCAATATGAAGAATTCACTATATATAAAATATCATGATGAGGAATGGTGCAAACCGAACTTTGATGAGAAATATTTATATGAGATGCTTATATTAGAATCTTTTCAAGCTGGACTTTCTTGGAGTGTGTACTAAATAAAAGACAAGCCTTTGAGATGGCTTATGATAACTTTAACATAGAAAAAGTATGCCAATATGATGATGAAAAAATCATAGAACTGCAACAAAATAAAGAGATAATCAGAAATAAATTAAAAATAAAAGCAAGCATAAACAATTCTAAAATATTTAAGGATATACAAAAAGAATTTGGCTCGTTTAATAACTATTTAAAGACTTTCACAGATGACAAAACATACTATGAAATAGATAAGACAACATCTCCAATTTCTGATGCTATCTCAAAAGACCTACAAAAAAGAGGAATGAAATTTGTAGGTTCAACAATAATATATTCATATTTACAGGCAATAGGAGTGATTATATCTCATGATAAAGATTGTTTTCTTTTCGCCCAATAGGGACGCCCCTTTTTGGCCGATTAGTTTTTTATATATTGAAAAATATTTAAATATTTGATAGTATGGGAAAAGAAAGAATATTATTTAGCAAGGAGATCAAAGTGGAAAAGAATAGATAAGATAATAGCTTCTCAAACTAACTATTCAAGAAAAGATGTTAAAAAGCTTATATCTCAGAAGAAAGTAAGAGTAAATGACGAGATTGTAAAAAGACCTGAACAAAAGTTTGATGAACAACAGGGTTCAATATATATAGATGAAAATAAATTAGATATGAAGAAACACATATATTTAGTGTTAAATAAGCCACAGGGATATATATCAGCAACAGAAGATAGAACAGCAAAGACGGTATTAGATTTAGTACCGGAACAATACATGAGAAAAGGATTGTTTCCAGCAGGAAGATTAGACAAAGATACTACTGGAATGATGATTATAACAGACGATGGCGAGTTTGCACATAACATATTAGCTCCAAGAAAACACATAGAAAAAACATACAGAGTACAAATAGATATAGACATAACAGAAGAGATGAGAGAAAAATTTAAACAGGGAATTGTTTTAAAAGACCATGTGTGTTGCCCAGCAATGATTGTAGTAGAAGATAAGAATACAGCTTTAATAACAATAACAGAGGGTAAATATCATCAAATTAAAAGAATGTTTGGATGCTTTGGAGCAAAAGTAGTAAGATTACACAGAATATCAATGGGAGGCTTACAACTACCAAGTGATTTAGAAGAAGGACAGTGCAGAGAGCTAACTAAAGAAGAATTAGAAAAAGTATGCATAAGAGACAAGTAAGGAGAATAGAATGAATATATTAAAACCACAAAAGATGTTGTTTGATAATTTAAGAACTATTGAAAATTTACAAAGTGAATTAATGGAAAATGATGAATTAGAAAATGTTAAGATAAAAGATTATTCAACAAGTAATCTAGAAGTTTTTGATGTTACTTGCAATAAGGCAATATTTAATAATGTTTCTATAATAAATAGCAGGCTTGAAAAAACATCTTTTACAGATGTAGAGTTTAGTAATTGCAATTTTTCGAATACGACGTTTGACAATTGCAGCCTTATAAGATGTGAGTTTAATAATTGCAAGCTAACTGGATGTAATTTTATAGAAAATGTTTTATTTGATATTGGATTTATAGATTCGAATATGTGGTATGCTAATATATCAATGAGCAATTTAAGGGGAATATTCTTTAATAATACATCGATAAGAAGCGGAAGTTTGCAGGAGAATAAAGTTAAAAATATAAACTTTAAAGAAGCGGACCTAACAGGTACACAATTTTTTAAAACAAGTTTAAATGGAATAGATTTATCAAATAGTAATATAGATCAAATTGCAGTTTCACTTGAAGATATAAGAGGTGCAAAAATAAACCAAATGCAAGCAATAGATTTAATGTATTTATTAGGAGTAAAGGTTGTGGAATAATAGATGTATAATTGCTTGAAAAGAATTAAATATTTTCGACTAACATTTTCTTCGGTGAAAATTTTTAAGAAAAAAATCTGAAAAAAAATTAAAAATTTTGATTGACTTTTTTTCTTTCTAAGTGATATAATAGGCAAGCTGACAAAAAAGAGAGTAAGGGTTGTGAGAAGAATTTAGTGTTTTCTCCAACCTGATATTTATGTCTTTTTATCAAAAAAGGGGAGGAATGAAAGAAAAAAATGGAGCAAGAAAATATACTTGGAAAAGAAAAAATAGGTAAATTAATATTAAAATTTTCTATTCCTTGCATTGTTTCAATGTTGGTAAATTCATTATATAATATAGTTGACCAAATATTTATTGGACAAGGGGTAGGAACACTAGGAAATGGTGCTACAAACGTAGTATTCCCACTAGTAATGATAGGTTTAGCTTTTTCTCTAATGTTTGGAGATGGTGCATCAGCATATTTAAGTTTAAAACTTGGAGAAAAGAAGAAAAAAGAAGCAGAAAAAGGAATTGGCAATGGAATATTATTATCTGCAATTGTATCAATAATTTTCTGCGTAATTACACTAATTTTTTTACCACAACTTTTAACACTATTTGGATGTACGGATAAGCTAAGAGATTTAGCAATGACTTATGGAAGAATTATAGCAATTGGTTTTCCTTTTTCGATGATTGGAACAACTTTGAACTCAATTATTAGGGCAGATGGAAATCCTAAATTTGCTATGACAAGCATGGTTACTGGTGCAATTTTAAATACAATATTAGATCCAATATTTATATTTGTATTTCACAAAGGAGTTGCTGGAGCAGCTATTGCAACTGTAATAAGCCAGGTGCTTACATTTATATTGAATGTTGCATATATCAAGAAATTTAAATCTATACAATTGTCAAAAGATAGCTTTAAATTAAAAGCTGAGGTATGTAAAAAGGTTTCAATGCTTGGTGTAAGCAGTTTTATTACTCAAATGAGTATTGTGTGCGTTATGGCAGCTGAGAATAATTTACTTGGAAAATATGGAGCTCAAAGTGATTATGGAGCCGAGACTCCAATTACTGTTCTTGGAATTGTAATGAAGATAAATCAGATATTAAACAGTATAATAATTGGTATTGCTGCAGGAAGTCAACCTATAATTGGATATAACTATGGTGCTAAGAAATATGACAGAGTAAGGAAAACGTTAAAAATTGTTTTAGGGTCAAGCTTGGTAATAAGCACAATAGCATTCATATTGTTCCAAACAATACCAGATAAGTTAATCTTAATATTTGGTAATGGTGATGCAAAATACATGGAATTCGCATGTTTAGCATTTAGAACATATTTATTACTTTGCATTTGCAATGGTGTTCAAATTCCATCAGGAATATTCTTTCAGGCAATCGGAAAAAGCACAAAGAGTGCTATATTATCACTTTCAAGACAAATTGTTATATTGATTCCTGCAATGATAATATTAAGTGGAATCTATGGAATAATGGGTGTATTAAGTGCTGGACCGGTAGCTGATGGATTAGCATTTGTATTGGCTGTTATACTTCTAATAAAAGAAACAAGAGGCATGAAGACTGATGGAGTAGAAACAGAAAAAGCAGAAAGAAAAGAAATACCAGAAACTGCAGTAGATAACAACGGAATTGTAATCACAATTGCAAGAGAATATGGTTCTGGTGGAAGATACATCGGAAAATTGGTAGCAGAGAAACTAGGAATTAAACTATATGACAAGAATATAATAGAAAAAATGTCAGAAGAAACAGGCTTATCAGAAGAATATATAAAAGACAACGAACAAAAAAGAACTGTTTTTGATAGTTTCAATAATGGATACTATGCTGGCTTGAATAACTCTGACGAACTATTTATACAAGAATCAAACTTAATAAAAGATTTAGCTGATAAGGAATCTTGCGTAATAGTTGGAAGATGTGCAGACTTCATATTAAAAGACAAAAGAAATGTCCTAAAAATATTTGTAAGTAGCAGTATGGAAAATAAAATAAAAAGAGCAACTGAATTTTACCACATGGATAAAGAAAATGCAGAGAAAGAAATTGCAAGAATAAATAAATTAAGATCTAATCACTATGAATACTACACGGAAAGAGGATGGGAGACACCATCAAATTATGATATTTGTGTAAATAGCGATTCTATTGGAATAGATAATGTTGTAGAATTAATATGCAGTATAGTAGAAAAAAGCAAAGAGTTAGCAATTAAATAGAATTATAAAGAGCGGAGCAGAAGTGCTTCGCTTTTAGTTATTGAAGAAAAAATTTCATTTTAGTATAGACAAATATTTGTTCTTATTATAAAATAGATACAATAGTTCAAAAATAAAAATAATTAATATTTTATAGATAACAACAAATATACTAAGAACTAAATTTTATATAAGGGATGTGTTCTTATGGACGAAAAAAGAAATGAAATTATTTTATTTGAAAACCAAGGAGTAAAATTAGAGGTAAACCTAAAAGATGAAACGGTGTGGCTTACACAAGAACAAATGGCAAAATTGTTTGGAAAAGCTAAGTCAACTATTAATGAACATATTAAAAATGTTTATAAAGAAGGTGAATTAGTAGAAAATGAAACTATGACAAAATTCGGAAATTCCGAATTTGCTGATAAACCAACTAACTATTACAATTTAGATATGATTATTTCTATTGGCTACCGTGTTAAATCACAAAATGGTATTTTATTTAGAAAATGGGCAACTAATGTATTAAAAGATTATATGTTAAAAGGCTATGCAATAAATCAAAAGAGATTAGATTATTTAGAAAAAACTGTAAAGCTAATAGATATTGCTAATCGTATTGATGAAAGACTTGAAGGCAATGATGCAAAAGAAATATTAAAGGTAATTGCAGGATACACAAAGGCATTAGATTTATTGGATGATTATGACCATAAGACATTAAAGAAAATTCAAGGAAACTTAGATACACGAAAAATTGAATATCAAGAATGTATAAGTATAATTAACAAATTGAGATTTAATGAGGAAAGTTCACTCTTTGCAGTTGAAAGAAATAAGGGACTAGAATCTATTATCGGGAATATTTATCAAAGTTTCGGACGGACAAGATATTTATAAAAGTATTGAAGAAAAAGGAGCTAATTTCTTATATTTAATAGTAAAAAATCATGTATTTGCAGATGGAAATAAAAGAATCGCAGCAACACTGTTTATATATTTTTTGAATTTTTATGGAATATTATATAAAAATAATAAACAGGTAATTGACAATAATACATTAACAGCACTTACTTTATTAATTGCTGAATCAAATCCAAAGGAAAAAGATGTAATTATCGATTTAGTAATGAATTTTTTAAATAATGACTGAAAAACAGTATGCTAAAAAATGAGTGAGCTGATTATAAATACCAAAAACAGCTCTTCCACTTACGTGGGAGAGCTGTTAAACTTTACGAACCAGGGGAAATGTCTAATTTTGAAAATAAATGTTTAAAATGTAAGCTTTTGGACAACATATTTATGGGTGATTAGTATGTTTAAGCCAAAGGCTTTATATTGTGAAAATAATATTGAAAATTATGTGCTTGGAAGAGAGCTATTAGAAAAATATGCTGATGTTCCAAGAGTGATAATTGACAATCATAATAATATTGAAGAAATGAGAAAAAAACAAAATAAGGATTTTGCAGATATGAAGCAAAATCTGATAATAGGAATCAGAAAGACACATAAATTTGTTCCAAATCATAAGACATCAGATTTTCTAGTTCCATATACATCTTCTGGGTGCACAGCAATGTGTATGTATTGTTATCTTGTGTGTAATTACAATAAGTGTGCGTATTTGAGGCTGTTTGTGAACAGAGAAGAGATGCTAGATAAAATTATAAGAACTGCTCAAAATTCAGAGAAAGATTTAACTTTTGAAATTGGAAGTAATAGTGATTTAATTTTAGAAAATACGATTACAAATAATTTAGTCTGGACGATTGAAAATTTTGCAAATACTTCAAAGGGACATTTAACTCTTCCTACTAAGTTTGATATGGTAGATGATATTTTGCCTTTAAAACATAATGGAAAAGTTACTATTAGAATGAGTGTAAATCCAGAAGAAATTATTAATAAAGTTGAATTCGGTACATCGAGGCTAAAAAATAGAGTTCAAGCTATAAATAAATTAGCAGATGCTGGCTATCCTATCGGAATATTGATAGCACCTGTAATATTGGTAGAAAATTGGAAAGAGCTATATTCAAATTTAATAAAATATTTGTATGAAAATTTAAATGAAAAAGCTAAGAAACAGACATTTTTCGAGATTATTTTTATGACATACAGCTTTGTTCATAAAGCAATAAATACAGAAGCTTTTCCTAATGCCATAGATTTGTATAATCCAGAATTGATGAGAGGGCGTGGCAAAGGAAAATATATGTATAAAGACTATATACGTGAAGAAGGAGAAAAATTTCTACGAGAAGAAATGAATAAATACTTTCAAAATAATCGAATAGAATATGTGGTATAACGCCCAATAGGGACGCCCCTTTTTGGGCGAAAAAATAATGCACAGGTACATTTTTTTCTTCGTCCCTAAATTGTGCGTTTCTAAATTACAAAAACACTTGACATAAATATATTTAATTTGTATAATAGGTTTTGTAATATATATTATCAAGAGTGGACGAAAGAATCGGCTTTATGACTCCACAGCAACCTATTGAGTTAGGTGCTAATACCGACAAAGTTACGGAATGTACTTTGAATGATGATTTCTAAGAATCGTTAAACTTTGTACCTACGTTAGTACAAGTTTTTTTAGCTTTTATAGAAAGATTGAAAAATATTTCAATTAGATTGAATTGTTGAAGAAGACGTTTTAGATAAAAAGTATGTCTAATTTAGTGATGGTTTTCGCCCAAAAAGGTGGCGTCCATAATTGGCGGTTTTGAAGGAGGAAAATATGAAAAGATTATTTACATCAGAGAGTGTTACAGAAGGACACCCAGATAAGCTATGTGATTATATATCAGATAGTATTCTGGATAGTTATTTGGCAAAAGATAAGAATGCAAGAGTCGCTTGCGAGACTGTTGCGGGTAAAGGTGAAATTTTTATAACAGGAGAAATTACATCGACTGCAAATGTTGATATAGAGCAAGTTGTAAGAGATACTATAAAAGAAGTTGGATATGCTGATGGTGAGTATGATATTGATTATAGAACTTGCAAAATATACATAAATTTATCTAAGCAATCTCCAGATATTGCACTAGGAGTTGATAAATCACTTGAAGATAAAGAAGGTAAAGATGTTGAGTCTGAAGGAGCTGGTGACCAAGGTTTAATGTTTGGATATGCTTGTGATGAAACAGAGGAGTTGATGCCTCTTCCAATTTCGCTTGCACACAAACTTTCTAAGAGATTGACAGAAGTTAGAAGAGAAAAAATAATAGATTATTTAAGACCAGATGGTAAGACTCAGGTTACGGTTGAATATGATGGAGACAAGCCTGTAAGAATTGATACTATTGTTGTTTCTACACAACATTTGCCTGATGTTGATATGAATGTTCTAAAAAAAGACATAATTGAAAAAGTTATAAAGCCAATAGTTCCAGCCAATTTATTAGATGAAAATACAAAATATTTTATTAATCCAACAGGAAGATTTGTAATAGGTGGACCTCTTGGAGACAGTGGACTTACAGGTAGAAAAATAATAGTTGATACTTATGGTGGTGCTGCAAGACATGGTGGAGGAGCCTTTTCTGGAAAGGACCCAACAAAAGTTGACCGCTCAGCTTCTTATATGGCAAGACATATTGCAAAAAATATTGTTGCAAATGGTTACGCAAAAAAGTGTGAAATTCAAATTGCATATAGTATTGGCGTTGCAAAACCAGTGTCTATATATGTAAATACTTATGGAACTAATACGATTCCAGAAGAAGAGATTGTAGAAAAAATAGATAAGACTTTTGATTTAACACCAAGAGGCATAATAAATTATCTAGATTTACAAAGACCAATTTATAGACAAACAACAAACTACGGCCATTTTGGAAAAAAGGACTTACCTTGGGAGAAAATTATAAATTTTTAGGAGTTATGAATAAAATATAGGCTAAAAGGCTGTCATCTAATACAATTTTGTGATATAATAGAAAAAGTTACCTTTTTATAAATAGACCACTAAGGAGGTTGAAAAATGGGTAAAATTGTCGTTGGACGGTGGGATTGTTCCTACTGTGGCACAAAAGGCATACGTGGTAGTGAAAGAGAATGCCCTAATTGCGGCAGACCAAGAGGCGAAGATGTAAAATTTTATGTTGATGATCCGAAGGACTATGTTCCAGAAGACGAGGCAACCAAAATTAGCAAAGAACCTGATTGGATGTGCGAATTTTGTGGCAGCTACAATTCGGCAAAACTCACTAAGTGTATGTCGTGTGGAGCAGAAAGAGGCAAAAGCAAAGATTATTTTCAAGTACAGGAGGAAAACAGAGAAAAAGAATCTGAAAAAGCAAAAAATACAGAAAATGAATTCGAGCCAAAACCTGAAAAAGTAGAAAGTTATCAGAACTTCGAAAGCCCACAAGAAGATTACTCACAGCATGATTTTAGCTCCTACAATTTAGCAAATATTTTTTTAAACAAAAAAGTTATTGCTATTGTTTTAGCTGTTTTGCTTTCTATTATTGGAGTAATATTCTTATTTACGCCAAAAGAAGTAAACATGCAAATCACAGATTTTTCTTGGAGTAGGAGCATTAGTATCGAACAAAACAGAACTTTTCATGAAAGTGATTGGAGCGTTCCAGCTGGAGGCAGAGTTACGTCTCAACAAATGGAATTCCACCATTATCAATCTGTTTTGGACCATTACGAAACCCGGACCAGAGAAGTTGCAAGAGAGAGACTATCACATTACGAATATAGTACTACATTAATAGACATGGGAAACGGCTATTTTGAGGAAGAAACAATAAGTACTCCTGTATATGAGACTTATTATGAAACTGAAGAATACCAAGAGCCCATATATCGTGACGAGCCTGTTTATGCAATGAAATATTATTATGACATTGATAGGTACGTTTACGAAAGGCCTGTAAACACGAGTGGAAACGATAAGGAACCTTACTGGGGAGAAGTGAAACTTAATTATGATGAGAGAGTTTCAGAAAGAAATGAAGAGTACAAAATTTCTGGCATATCCGACGAAAAAGAAAAAAGAACCCTTGAAATCAGTGTGAATTTTGAAAAATGGAATGTTCTTGAAAAAGGACAAACTGTTAAAGTAAAAATTTACAAAACTGGTACAACAACATTAGTGGACTAACAATAAGCCTTATACTAAAGGCTTAAAACAAAATTGGCATCATGCTTTCGAACGAGAGTATGGTGCCGATTTTTCTGTATTATAAATATTGAAATTAATTATCAATTACGATATAATTGTGGTATAAAATTGAGATAATAATTGGAGAAAAATATTGAAAGTTATTTTTTTAGATATAGATGGGGTCTTAAATTCAGACGAATATATAGATAGAGCAAAAAATGTGCAAGGAATAGAAAGACACATAGATATAGACAAGGTTAAATTATTAAAAAAAGCAATTGACGAAACAGGTGCAAAAACTGTTTTAACCTCCTCATGGAGAAATTCAAACGATATTGGGCCACTAAGGGAGCTATTAGCAAAATATGAAATTTACTTTGATGTGACACCGTTTATTAATTGGGAGAGGGGACTCGAAATAAAACAGTGGCTTTTAGAGCATAATAGAGTAGAAGATTATATCATATTGGACGATGAAATTTACGATTCATTTGATAAAGAAATGCTTAGACATTTAGTAAAGGTATCAGATGCAAATGGACGAGGACTTGGAGAAGGATTAACACAAAAAGATATAGATACAATAATAAAAAGATTTGGAAGAGTAAAGGAAGATTTCGAAAGGTAATTTGTAGGAGGAAAGATAATGGAACATGTTCATTCAATTATATTGATAAAAAGAGGAGATAAATATTTAAATTATTTTGATGAAAGATGGGGAATGTATTTATTTCCAAATATTAAAGGAAATGACATTGAAGAAATAAAGAATAAATATAACACGAATAACGTGAAATATTTGTTTGATAAAGTACATGAAAAATATTCAATACCAAATAAAGAAAAAAGGACATATCACCATTATTTTTACGAAGTAGATAAAGATATAAATGGAGAATATTTTTCTTTAAATGCATTATTGCAAAAAGAAAAAGTAAAAGAGAACAATGGGGACATTATAAAATTTATAGAAGAATTTTATAACAATAAATAATAAAGTATGTTATTTGGTTCGAAATAATATTATTATAATTACATAAATGAATGGGTTACAAGAAAAATGAACTCTCAAAAAATGAGGGTTCATTCTGTTTTAAAAATTGTAATAAATTTCGTTAAAATTACCATAATATTTATTAGTATTTTATATGAGGAGAATTCACATTTAAAGCTAATGAATACAGATAAAATTAATGAAATTGAACAGAATTTAAAGAAATACAGCCAGATGAACAATGATGAAATTTTACATGAACTTGATACATCAGAAAATGGACTTAGCTGTATAATAATAGATGAGAAACAAGAAGAATATGGTAAAAATATAATTGATATAAATAACAACAATACCACATTTAAGAGGCTGAAAGAGGCCTTTATAAATCCATTTAATATCGTGCTAATAATAGTTGCAATAGTTACCTTTTTTACAGATGTAGTATTTGCTACAAATAAAGATTATCTAACTTTTACACTAATTATTAGCACGGTTTTTATTTCTGCGATGATGTCTTTTTTTCAGCAGACAAATTCGAATAAAGCTGCACAAAAATTAAAAAGGCTTATTACAAATAAAATAGATGTAATAAGAGATGAACTTCCCAATACGGTTGATGTTGAGGATATTGTGCCTGGTGATATTCTAAAACTTTCTTCTGGAGACATGATTCCGGGAGATGTGAGATTTCTAGAAACCAAGGATTTGTTTATTGACCAAGCTTCATTAACAGGAGAATCTAATCCTGTAGAAAAGTTTTCTACGTTAAGAGAAAAAGACGCAGAATTAACACATTTATCTAATATTGGATTTACTGGAACAAATATTGTTAGCGGACGTGCAACGGCAGTTGTGCTTGCAATAGGATGTAACACATATTTTGGAAATATGGCAAAGTCTATATATAATACGAGTGAGCAGAATAGCTTCGAAAGAGGAGTAGATAGTGTTAGCAAGCTTTTAATAAAATTTATGGTAATAATGATACCTGTGATATTTGCAATAAATTTTTTCACAAAGGGTAACTGGTGGGAGGCTTTAATTTTTGCAATAACAATCGCGGTAGGGCTTACACCAGAAATGTTGCCAGTAATAATGACTTCTACACTTGCAAATGGAGCAATAGAGATGTCTAAAAACAAGACTATTGTAAAGAGATTGAGTGCTATACAAACATTCGGAGAGATGAATATTCTTTGTACAGACAAGACTGGAACTCTTACAGAGGACGAGATTGTACTAGAAAGATATATGGACTTAGAAGGAAATGAGAGTCAAAGAGTTTTGAAGCATGCTTTTTTAAATAGCTATTTTCAGACTGGACTAAAAAATTTGATAGATGTAGCAATTATATCGAGAGCCGAAAAAGAAAACATGAACATTTATAAAGAAACATACACACGTGAAGATGAAATTCCATTTGACTTTTCACGCAGAAGAATGAGCGTGGTTTTAAAAGATCAGATGGGAAAGAGGCAACTAATAACAAAAGGTGCAGTAGACGAGATTATGTATATTTGTGCATATATTGACATAAATGGAGAGGCAGTAGAACTTACAGAAAAATTGAAAAATAAAGCATATGAAACATATGAAAAATACAATAAAGAAGGGCTAAGAATAGTTGCAGTAGCTCAAAAAAATGATATACATGGAGTAGAAACGTTTGGAATAAATGACGAAAAAGACATGGTGTTGATAGGATTTGTAGGTTTCTTAGACCCGCCAAAAGAAAGTGCAAAACAAGCAATTGAAGCTCTAAAAATACATGGTGTAGATACAGTTGTCTTAACAGGAGATAGCGAAGGAGTTGCGGTAAACGTTTGCAAAAAGGTAAATATATCAACAGAAAATAGATTAACTGGAAAAGAAATAGAAGAAATGACTGATGAAGAACTAAAAGAAAAATCGGTAAATTGTCATCTATACTCTAAACTATCACCACTTCAAAAACAAAGAATTGTAAAAATATATCAGGAACAAGGCAATACAGTAGGTTACATGGGAGACGGAATAAACGATAGCCCACCATTAAAACAGTCAGATGTTGGAATATCGGTAGATACGGCGGTTGATATTGCTAAAGAAACCGCAGACATAATTCTACTAGAAAAAGATTTAAATGTACTTGAAAAGGGAGTTATAATAGGCAGAAAGACATTTACAAATATATTAAAATATATAAAAATGGCCACAAGTGGAAACTTTGGAAATATGCTTTCTATAATAATTGCCAGCTTAGCTCTTCCGTTTTTGCCAATGCTTCCAGTGCACATATTAATACAAAATTTACTAAACGACTTTGCACAAATAGGAATGCCGTTTGACAATGTAGATACAGAATATTTGCTAAACCCGAAAAAATGGAATACTAGCGAAATAAAGAAAAACATGTTTATATTTGGAACGATTAGCACTATATTCGATTTGCTGTGCTTCTTAGCATTGTGGTTTATAATGAAATTTAACACAACAGAAAAATCAACATTATTTCAGACAAGTTGGTTTGCATATGGAATAATATCTCAAACAGTAATAATACACTTAATGAGAACATCTAAGATACCTTTTATTCAAAGCAAACCATCAAAACAACTAATAATTTCAACGATGTCGATAATCATTTTAACTCTTATTATTTGTTTCACGAACATAGCAATAATTTTCGATTTGCAAAGATTGCCGGTAGAATATGGAATAGTTATTGTAATATTGATGATGCTATACGCAATAGCAATTCAGGCTTATAAGAAAATTCAAAATATGAATAAATAAACAAAAAAATTATACATGTTCAAAAAATATGTATAATTTTTTGAATTTTTTATACATATTCGGATGTTGAAAAAATATACAAGTATGGTATAATGCAAATTAGATAAAGTTAAACTAATAATAGGAGAAGGTAAATGAAAAAAGTAATGGTGTGTTTAATAGTTATTATTGTCGTAATTTTAGCATGTGTATTTGGAATAAATGCTTATGTGAAAATTTCTACAAAAAATCAAACAATTCAAGAAAATGAATATGATAAATTATCAGATATAGATTGTATTATTGTACTAGGTGCTGGCGTATGGGGAGACAAGCCTAGCCATATGTTGGAAGATAGGCTATTAGAAGGTATCAAATTGTATGAAAATAATGTATCTAGTAAAATAATAATGAGCGGAGACCATGGCAAGGAAGATTATGATGAAGTAAACATAATGAAAAACTATGCCATTGAAAAAGGAGTGCCTTCGGAGAATATTTTTATGGACCACGCAGGCTTTTCAACATATGAGAGCATATATAGAGCCAAAGAAATATTTAAAGCTAAAAGAATTGTAATAGTCACACAAGAGTATCATTTATATAGAGCACTATACATTGCCAATAAATTAGGCTTAGAGGCTTATGGAGTCGGAGCAGATCCAAGACAATATGTAGGAGCAACATATAGAGAATTAAGAGAAATATTAGCAAGGGATAAAGATTTTATAAAATGTATATTCAAACCAAAGCCAACTTATTTAGGAGAAACAATACCGGTAAGTGGTAATGGCGATATTACAAATGATAAGAAAAAAGATGTGTAACAAAAAATAGTGTAAAAAGAAAGACTTTTATTGTAAGATAAAAAATGATATAATAATATAAATTTAATGGGAGGTATAATTATGTCTATTGAAAAACAAAAATTATATAATGAAATTGAAACATTACCAGAAGAGTTGATGATTCAAGTGGTTAATTTCATCGAATTTTTAAAGTTATCATATGTAGATGGAGAGGCTCCTGAAAGTGTAACAATAAAAAGTAAAAAGGATTTAAAAGAAAAATTACAAAAGGGAATGAAGGACATAAAAGAAAACAAGGTATATTCTTTAGATGAAGTCTTTGCTAAAATAGATAATATATAGAAGATAGGAGCAAATGATATGAAAAAATATAAAATAAAGGTATCAGAAGCAGCGGAGAATGATTTAGAAAATATTATTTCATATCTTCGCCACAATCTGTCGGGAGACAAATTGTTTTTTGGTGGAAATGTTTGTGTAATGCCTGGAGTTACAATAGGAGATAACGTTGTTATTGGTGCTGGCAGTGTGGTAAATAAAGATATTCCATCTAATGTTGTAGCAGTAGGAAGTCCTTGCAAAGTATTAAAAAATATATAAAAATTCAATTGACAACATATAATATTTCATGTTATTATGAATATAATAATTAAAGACATTTTTGTTTTTAATAAATGTGTTTGTCGCTACCTCTTTAGCGAGTTATAAATGAGAGAGTGAATAAATGTGTTTGTCGCTGCCTCTTTAGCGAGTTATAAATGAGAGAGTGAATAAATAATTCTAATAAGGCTTACCAGAAATGGTAGGCCTTTGATAATATAAGGAGGAATCAAAATGGAAATATATGTGGGATGTTTTTACTTTATAAAGGATTCTTTTTTGATATTATGGATGATCCGGAATTGATGAAAAATAAAGAAAACGGAAATAAAAGACCATGCTATTATTGCTTTAAAAGTGAGAAATATGATGATATTATATGGTTTGTTCCAGTTAGTACCAAAGTAGAGAAGTACCAAAAAATATATAATAAAAAAATAGAAAAACAAATAAAGCTGGGAAAAAATCCTTCCATTGATACGATTGTTTTTGGAAATATTGCTAATACATATAGTGTCTTTCTAATTCAAAATATGTTTCCTGTAACACTTGAATATATAGAATGCCCATATATAAAAAATAAAGTAGTAATTAGGGTATCTAATAAATTGAAAACAGAGATAATATATAAAGCAAATAAGGTTCTAAATTTGTATGAGCGTGGAATGAAAAATATTGTATTTCCCGATATTGATAACATTTTGAAAAAATTATTATAATTATATAAAAAATATTGACTTAGAGTTCACTCAAAGTGATATATATAAATTGAAAAACTTTAAAGGAGAAATTTGTATTATGGAAAAACAAACAGCTGGAAGAGATAATTTAGGAGAATTAGCTCCAAAATTTGCAGAATTAAACGATGATGTTTTATTTGGAGAGGTATGGTCAAGAGAAGATAAAATGTCATTAAGAGATAGAAGCATGATAACAATATCTGCTTTAATGACATAAGGATTATTTCCACAATTGAAATCTCATTTTATAATAGGAAAAAAACATGGAATAACAAAGCAAGAAGCAGTAGAGATTGTAACGCAATTAGCTTTTTATGCAGGATGGCCAAAAGCTTGGAGTGCATTTGCACTAATAAAAGAAGTTTATGGAGACGAAGAAACACCAGAAGAATATGGTGGCGTATTTGGACTTGGAGAACCAAATGTAAATTTTGCACAATATTTTGTTGGAAATTCATATTTAAAGCCTTTAACAAATCCGAAAGAAACAGTATTTATGGCAAATGTAACATTTGAGCCAAGATGCAGAAATAATTGGCATATACATCATGCAACATCAGGTGGCGGACAAATATTAATTTGCGTTGATGGAGAAGGCTGGTATCAAGAAGAAGGGAAAGAAGCAAGAAGATTAAAACCTGGAGATATAGTAACAATCCCAGCAAACGTAAAACACTGGCATGGAGCTACTGCAAATTCTTGGTTTAGCCATATAGCTGTAGAGATTCCTGGAGAGAACACATCAAATGAGTGGTGTGAAAAAGTTACAGATGAAGAATATGACAAATTAAAATAATTTAAACAAGATTTATAAAATACACCCCCAGAAACCGATTGTGGTCTCTGGGGGTTAAGGTTTCTTACAAGAGTAGATTAAGATCCCACGCATAGTAGAATCTAAAATGGTCATTATTAAAGACTGTGTGCAAAAGTCCAGGCACTAGGGAGTAAAGTAATGTCTTGAGTGGACAATAGTTGATGAAACCATCAACACTGCTGTCTATGGTAATTACATTTTCACCTTGTAGGCCAACCAAAACAATGTAGTGCTCAAGATTTTCTCTGTGATATTTTGTATAGAAATCAAATCCGTTCACTGAAGTTTCCAACACCCGAGACAACAAATTCTCTGCGTCACCACTGGAGTAGATCGTTTTATGCACCCGTACGAGTACGGGATGCCCAGTTGAAAGAGCATTGAGTATGCTGTAAATCGAGTTATATCTGGTGCTCCAAAAAGGAAAGGTGAATGTTTTTTCATGATACTTCATGAGGAAGTTATCAATGAAATAGTAAGGCATCTTTTTGCTAAGAATTTGACCTTCATGATCAACATCATTTTCAACATTTTCTTTATAATTTAAAATGAGTGTGCCAAATTCCTCGAAACTAATGAATGGAGTCTCATAGAGAAGTATGAGTGCATTATATAATGCAAAAGCCATGTTGTTGCAGTACCAAGTAGAAATAGCAGCATTAGGTGTTTCAAAAGGATTCACATAAACTTCAGAAACAAATTTTTTATTCCTTGCATAACTTTCACTCTTTTTTAAGAGTTCAGACATGCTGCCGTCAGACAAAAGACATCCCCGATTGGGATCATTCAACTGATAGTCGATGAGATAATTGGTAGAATACCAAAGTTGTTTACTTAAAAATTCCTCTGCTGCTATTAGGTCTTCTTCTACCATATCAAAAGTTATTGGATGTTCGAATTTTTGCAAGTCGGAATAATTGTCTACAGCCATGTTAAAAACCTCCTATAATAATATCCTTATAAAAAGGGTCATTGGTAATTATAGCATAGATATTATGTAAAAACAAGACTGTACTAGTCTTAAACAGGTAATTTCATAGATTATTCTGAATATAATAATTAAGAACATTTTTGTTTTTGATAAATTTGTTTGTCGCTGCCTCTTTAGCGAGTTATAAATGAAAGAGTGAATATATAACTCTAATAGGGTTTGGCAGAAATGGTAGGCCTTTGATAATATAAGGAGGAATCAAAATGGAAATAGATGTGGGATGTTTTTACTTTATAAAGGATTCTTTTTTGATATTATGGATGATCCGGAATTGATGAAAAATAAAGAAAACGGAAATAAAAGACCATGCTATTATTGCTTTAAAAGTGAGAAATATGATGATATTATATGGTTTGTTCCAGTTAGTACTAAAGTAGAGAAGTACCAAAAAATATATAATAAAAAAGTAGAAAAACAAATAAAGCTGGGAAAAAATCCTTCCATTGATACAATTATACAAGCAATTAAGAAGATATATAAAGAGTATAATTGAAGATCCTGATTATATTGTTGAGGATAATAGACATGAAGATACAATGATATATTTAAAGCAAATTGAAGAAATTAGCAAAAATGGTCGAGTAGTTATAAAATTAGCACTAGGAAAAGATGAAGAACATAGTAAAAATTCTATAATAACATTAATGAAATTAAATAAAAGAACGTGGAATCAAACTATAAGAAATAGAGGAAAAATCATTTGAAAAAAAGGTAGACAAAAGTGAATAAAAGATTGTATAATTAGAGTACAATATAAATAGGTTATTTGAGGTGGACAATAGTGCCATCCACGCACCTAAATGGTCAAAAGAGATGCAGGAAACGGCACACCTGCCAAATAACTAAGACTATGGAGCTATGATTTACATAGCTCTATAATTTTATAAAAAATATTTTTTTTAATTATTTTGCAAAATACCAACAAAACGGAGATACAAATTGTCTAAATAGTAGAAAGGTTAGGTGGTATATATGAAAAAAATAATAATCATATTAGTAATTATAGCAGTTGCAGCAGTTGGAACAATGTATTTGATTGACTCTATTAAAATGAAAAATGGTGAGAAAGTAGTATTTGGAACTTGGGGTAAAAAATATTCAACGGTAGTAAAGACAAGCCAAAATGAAAATATAATAAAAGAAGTGAAATACTCTAAAACAATTGGTGACACTACAATAGAACTAAAAATTCCAAATGGTTGGAATTATAAAGAAATGCAAGTAGCAGAAGATGATAATTATGATTATGCTTTAAAGCTTTATAAAAACAATGAAGAGCAGTATGCAATGATATATTTTTATAAAGAAAAATTTGGCGTTTGTGGTACTGAAAGAATATCAAAAAATATAACTTTAAATAATGGAAACGAAGTTGTGGTTGGATATCATTCAGGTGATGAAGTGTGGAGAGATATTCTTATAGATACCAATAAAAACATTGTAGTAATTAATCCAAATCTATCAAAAAAGGAGGCAAATGAAGCGATTGAAATTATAAAGACTGTAAACATAAAGTAAATAATTTGAAAAAGCAGATAGTTGATAATTATCTGCTTTTGTGATATAAAAAACAAATAAAATTTATAGAGGAAAATATGGAAATAGTTGAAGTATATAAAAGAAGTGAAATTGATGAGCAAGGAAATCCGTATCCAATTTTATATATGAAATTAGATAATAAGGAGAATTTTAATATGGATGTTAGTTTATTCTTTGTTGTAAATGGAAAATTTTTAATACATTGTTGTAAAAAAGAAGATGGGGAAAAATATGGCGATTTTATAAATTATCCTCAAAGTCATATGGAAATCTGGGATAAGTATTATTATAAAAAATATCATGTTGATTTTGATTATTTTCCTAGAGGAAGAGTTGTTTATAATATTAAAGAAAATAAATATTATGTGTATCATGATAAATGTATAAAAGATTTAAGTAATATTGTTGGCACGAAAGATAAAGAAAAAATAGAAATAAGAGAAGATTTTCATTATCAATGCCATAAATGTAACAAAAATTATATAATATAGTGAAATAACGAAGTAATAAAAGTTTTATTATAAAAGCCGTGAGAATTATATTGAGATAATTCTCACAGCTTTTTAGTACTATACATAGTACACTTTAACACTATTTTTTATTCTCAGCATCTGCTTCTTTTACAATCCACTTCTCTGTATCAGGAACATAAAGCATGAGAGAGCTAGGAGCATGATGATGGCTATCCCGGTTGTTATCGGCGTTGTCTAAGTTTTCTATTTCGGATCCTCTACCTTGGCTAATTAATTTCGCCTGTAAATTGTAAATTCTATCTTGCAATAGACGCAACCGTACATCTTCTGATAAACGACATCCTCCTTCTCCAGTTGCCGCCTCTTCGCGAAGCATTAAGTTAAAACTTTTATAATTTTCTTCGCCGTAAACTAATCTTTCCAAATCGGAAAGCCGATTCATCAATTTTATTTCGTATGCTGAAGGTGTTTGCCTTTGGTGTAAAACTCTGGGAAAACCTGGGTTATAAAGTTTCATAAAAATACCTCCATTTTGAAACCTAGAATAAAATGAGTGTTTTCAACGAATAATGAATGTATTATACGACGAATTAAGCAAAAATTCAAGTAACGTAGAATGATTTTTTGCTACTTTTTCAATTAACATAAAATAATATAGAACCACAGCACCCTTGACAAAATTGGAATAAGGGGTATATAATTTATAGCGTAATTTATCCTAGGTACAGGGAGCAATAAAATGTACAAGTAAGTAGTAGTATCTCAAAATAGTAATTACTAGGAGGTAAACAGAAATGAAAGTTGTTATAAGCTTAGAGGCACTTTCGAAGGAAGCAAAAGAAAGAATTGCGTTGGAAACAGATGATCAAAATTTGCTTGCAGCACTTTCGAAGGACGAAGAAGTTCTTGTTAGAGTTGGAGTTGCAAAAAACGAAAATACTAATGAATTGATTTTGCAAGAACTTGCGAAAGATGAAGATGTTATTGTTAGAGCAGAAGTTGCAAAAAATAAAAACACGAGTGAAGTAACTTTGAGCAAACTGGCAAATGATGATGATAGCATTGTTCGACTTAATGTTGCTGGTAATGTACAGGCGAGTATTTCAACTCTCGACCAATTAGCAAGCGATGACAACGAAGATATTCGGATTGGTGTGGCTTGCAATACGAGAACAAGTGAGGAAACTCTTGAAAAACTAGCAAGTGATAAAAGCAAGCATGTTCGGTACAGTGTTATAAGTAATCCGGTTTGTTACAAAATCAGAAAAATATGGGAAAAACTTTCAGAAGATACTGATGAAGACATTCGGTCTTATATTGCATTTAGAACCTCAGATATAGAGTTGCAAAAAAAACTTTCTGAGGATGAGTCTGAAACAGTAAGAGAAAACGTTTTGATTAATCAGCATAATAGAGCAGAAATACGAGCATGGATTGTGCAAAATTCTAGCAAAGAAAGTATGATATTTTCAGTTTTGGACAAGTTTGATTGGCCAGATGAAACTCTCATGGAGCTGATTGATAATCTGCCTAAAAAAATTAGGTTGTATATTGCAGAAAACTTGACTGTTAGCGAGGTGGTTTTGAGAAAATTAGCAGATGATCTTTGGGAAGAAATTCGGATGGTTATTGCTCAAAAGACTAGCATAAGCCATGATATGAGAACAAAACTTGCAGAGGATCCCTGTGATAGAGTTCGACTGATTATTGCTCAGAATCCTGAAATAGATCAGACAACGGTAATCAAGTTGGCTGGTGACCCCTGTGATAAAGTACGACTGGCTATTGCTCAAAATCCTAATACGGATCAGAGCACTAAAGCAAAATTGGCAGGCGATACTTGGGAAAAGGTTCGGTTAGTTATTGCTCAAGATTCTGATACGGATCAGGGAACTTTAGTAAAACTGGCAGATGACCCTTGTGAAAAAGTTCGTGTGGCTGTTGCCGAAAATCCTAATACGGATCAAATAACGGCAATAAAATTGGCAGAAGACATTAGCGCAAAAGTACGTGTAGCTGTTGCAAAGCGTCACGATATGAATGCAAAAAATTTGATGAAATTTGCTGATTCTGAACTTGACGAAGTACGTCTAGCTGTAGTTAATAATCCTAATTCCAAAAATAAAATCTTTGTAAAACTTGCAAAAGATGTGTGCCCAGAGATAAGAGAAAAAGTTGCACGAAGAACAGATAATCGTGATATACGTGAGGAATTGTCATATGACGAAGAGGAAAAAGTTAGATTAGCAGTTGCCAGAGGTTGGGGTACTGGAAAGAGAACACTTGAAAGAATGGCCAGAGATGATGAATCACAAGATGTTAGGCTTACTGCACGCGCCACAGTTATAACTTGGTTTAAACCGCCATACCATTGTTAAGTTTATTGACAAATCAAAGAGATATCTAATTATTGAGGTGATAAAATGGAATTTTGTATTGAGTTAGAAAAACTTAGTTCAAGTACGAGAAAAAGCATAGCTCGTGATACTAACATTCCTGAGCTAATAACTGCTCTAAAAGGAGATAGTGACGAAGAAGTTAGAATATGCCTCTCAGTAAATCCAAATGTAAAAGAACCTACTTTAAGTGAAATGGCAAATGACAACTCTGCACCAGTACGTGTAAATGTTGCATTACATCCGAATGCTAGCGATGATACAAAGTCAAAGATTTATTGTGACGATAATGTAGCTGTTCGGGTAGTTTTTGCAGAAAATACCTCTGACAAGTACTGGCTTGAGAGATGTGCTAAAGATTATGACCCAAGAGTACGCCTAATAACAATCGATAACCCCAATATGGATGTTGAACTTGCTTTCTGGATAGTACAGCATGATAGCTTTGAAGAGATTAGAATACAGGCATTAAATCGATATTTCTATTTAATGAGTGAAGAAAAACGTTTAAGTCTGTTGGAAAATTCATCAAAAGCAGTTCGTTTTTTCGTTGTGTCACATGCAACAAGCAATGAAAACATTTTAGCTAAGGCTTCAGCAGATGAATCTGCCGATATAAGGAAGTATATAGCAGAAAATACGACCAATTTTGATATTATTGACAGGCTGTATTCTGAAGACGAAGATGCTCGGGTAGTATTTGCTGCTTGGAAAAGAAAACAGAGTGTTTTGTTGGAGGAGCTGGCTACTTGTAGGAAAAAATGTAATTCATCGATAGATGATGTTCTTGACCGCATTAGTAAGAAAACAGGATTAACGAGAGAACAGGTTATAGAAAAATTTAAAATAAGTTTCCTATAAGAAAGGCTCAGTGATAAGAGAAAAACTATAAAAAAACATGGATATATGTCTAATATAAGACTATATCCATGTTTTTTGTACTAGTTGGTCAGCTTTATATAATTTTGCAATTTTTATGTTACAATATACGAAAAATGAAGAAGGAGCTATATATGGAAAAGAAAAATATTATGAAAAAAATATTAATTGCAACGGGAATTGTGGTTATAATTAGTGTAATAGCAACCATAGGAATAGGAAATTATTTTGTTAATTACGCAATATTAAGAACAGGAAATGGTGGAGATAGAGAAGTAAAAAATAAAGAAGTGGTAGAAGTTGCTAGCATAGATAATGAAACTGAAAGAATTATAGAAGAAAATCGAGAAGAAGAAAAACAACTTGCAAATGAATGGACAAGTACTATAAAAAATGAAAAGGTTGAGATTACTGCAAATGATGGAATAACCTTAAAAGGAACCGAATACATAAAAGATGAACAAATTAATGACTGGGTAATTGTTCTACATGGTTATCGTTCAAATCCAGAATCTGTAATTTCAATAGGAATGCATTTTTCAGAAAAAGGCTACAATGTACTAATTCCATATATGAGAGCCACTGGCGAAAGTGAAGGCGAATATATTGGAATGGGATGGTTAGATAAAGACGACTTAAAATGTTGGATAGATTTAATTATAAAGCAAAATAATAATTCTAACATTATATTACATGGTTCGTCAATGGGTGCTGCAACAGTACTCATGGCGTCAGGAGATGAACTTCCAAGCAATGTTAAAGCAATAATAGAAGACAGCGGTTATACATCAGTATGGGATATATTTGCATCAGAGGCTAAGGCTAGGTTTAATTTACCAGCTTTTCCAGTATTAAATATGTTTGAAATAGTTGCAAATTTCAGAGCAAAATACGATATTAAAGAAGCATCAGCATTAGAGCAAGTGAAAAAAGCAACTGTTCCAATATTATTTATTCATGGAGATAATGATGACTTTGTTCCAGAGTACATGTGTGAAAAATTATACGAAGCAGCTAATTGCAAGAAGGATAAACTTATAATACATAGTGCAGGACATACTGAATCAAGATATAAAGAGCCAGAGAAATATTATAATAAGATATTCGATTTTCTAGATAATGTCAGAATTTAATAAAATAATATAGTACGAAATTGAAAAAATGGTATATGTATGATATACTATGGCCAATACTTATGTAGTATTATTGTAGAAAGTTTAAACTATGGTTATGCTTTGAAGGGAGGCATTTTTATGGAAGTAAGACCACGGTATGCTCTTTGGAAATATGATGATGAGGCTCTGCCTGAGGATGATTTAGATCTAGAGGATGATTTAGAACTAATGGATACTTTGAGCAAAAAAATGGGAATAGAAGACATTGTAAGAGGGGATGAGTTTGAAAGAATTTGTAGATACTGGGAGAGCATTCCTGCTGAACAACGGCATGGGCCTTGTTTAAAAAAGGAAATAGAAGACATTGTAAGAGAGGATGAGTTTGAAAGAATTTGGAGATATTTGGAGAGCATTCCTGCTGATTACCGCCCAATGCTGGAAAGCAATGTTAGCTATAGAAAATTGACGCCGGAGGAGAAAGAAAGATTCATAGAGTTACTTAGAAAAGATTAAAAAAACTTCATGAAGCTACCTGAAAAGGAGAAAGAAAAAGCATAATATAAAAAATATAAGATTGAATAATTATTCTAGCTTAAAAAAATGGCTGTAGAGAGTTTGTAACTTTCTACAGCTTTAAAAATTAAAATATAAAATTAGAGAAGCTCATGATTAATGTATAGTAATGTAAAGTATCTTTTTATTTTAGAGATATTTACAAAAAAGAATTGACACACAAATGAAACTATTGTATAATACGAACATAAGTTCTATAAGAACGAAAATTTGAAGCTTTGTAAGTAGAAGTAAATGTATCTAGAACTTAAATTATAAAGAAAAGGATGGTTCTTATGGAAGAAAGAAAAAATGAAATTATTTTATTTGAAAACCAAGGAGTAAAATTAGAAGTAAACTTAAAAGATGAAACGGTATGGCTGAATAGACAACAAATGGCAACATTATTTAACAGAGATGTAAAAACTATAGGTAAACACATTAATAATGCACTTGCAGAGGAATTGGCAGATATTCCAACTGTCGCAAAATTTGCGACAGTTCAAAAAGAAGGCGAAAGAGAAGTAAAAAGAGAAGTAGAATATTATAACCTAGATATGATTTTAAGTGTTGGATATAGGGTCAAGTCAGATAAGGGAATTTTATTTAGAAAATGGGCAAATAATGTTTTAAAAGACTATATGCTAAAGGGCTATGCTGTAAATCAAAAGAGATTAGAATATTTAGAAAAAACAGTAAAACTAATAGATATTGCAAACCGAATGGATGAAAGATTAGAAGAAAATAATGCAAAAGAATTTCTACAGAAAATAAATTTGAAAGGAAACAAAAGAATATGAAAGAGAAAGGTGTATTACTTCCAATATTTTCACTTCCAAGTAAATATGGAATTGGAGATTTTGGACACGAAGCATATGAATTTATAGATATATTAAGTAAAAATAACATAAGATATTGGGAGATTTTGCCGATAAATGAGTGTAATACCCATCCATATTCACCTGTAAGCTATTACGCTCTTGAGGAGGAGTACATTTCGCTTGATAAACTAGCTGAACAAGGACTAATAAAAGAAGCTGAGACCCGTCCAAATAAAGACAGAGCAATATATGATGACTTTAAGGAAAAATATTATAAAGAGGCTTTTGAAAATTTTAAACCCGACAACAAATTCAAAAGGTTTATTAAAATAGATGAAATAGATAAATATGCAGAGTTTGCACATATAAAAAAAGGAGAGAGTAAGGAATACTATTTATTTTTACAATATATTCTGTATACTCAATGGATGGAATTAAAACAATATGCAAACGAAAAGAATGTTCAAATTATTGGAGACATGCCAGTGTATCCTGTTTTTGATTCTGTTGAAACACGATATTATCCTGAATATTTTGATATGGAAGATGGCAAATTCACTTTTGAAGCTGGAACACCACCAGATTATTTCAATCAAAATGGACAAAAGTGGAATAGCCCAGTATATAACGTTGAAAACATCAAGAAAGATAAATACAAATATTTGACAAAGAGATTCAAATATCAATTGAATTTGTTTGATAAGCTAAGAATAGATTATTTTAGAGGATATGATTCTTTTTTCAAAATTCCAATTGGAAAAACTGGGAGAGAGGGTTCATACTCTGATGGTGTAAGCTATGGATTTTTTGATGAACTTTTCAAAGATAAAACAGTAAATCCAGAAAAATTGATAGTTGAAGATTTAGGCGAAATTAGAGAAGAAACCATTGCACTACGTAAAAAATATGGATTTACAAGACAAAAAATATTGCAATTTTCAATCGATTTGGATAACTTATATGACAGAGATAATGAAGAGGAAAATGTTCTTGTTTTCCCAGGAAATCATGACTGCAACACAATCTATGGGTGGTATAAGACATTAAGCGATGATCATAAATGGAAATTGAAAGAATTCTTAAAGAAAAATGAATGCTATGAAATAAACGTAAACATTGGAATTATGCAATATCTATCAAGATGCAAAGCTAAAATGCCAATCATTATGGTTCAAGATATATTAGGATTAGATGAAAATTCAAGAATAAATATTCCGGGCATAGAAAGTGATAAAAATTGGTCTTGGAAACTAATTGATTTTAAAGATTTAGCAGAAAGAATTAAGGATTATTAAAATAATAAGATGATATTAGTACAATATAATAGATAGTAAGTTTTGGGAGAAAATAATTATATGGATATATGGGAGGATATGTATAACAAAGCTAAAAAAGAATATCATAGAGAAGATGTATCACCTTTTATAGTTGCATATCATGTTGTAGCTGCAGTTGAAAGTGAAGATGGCAAAATTTTTACAGGCTTTTGTATTGAAAGTGCTAGTGGTGTTATGAATTTATGTGCGGAAAGAGTTGCAGCATTAAATATGTATATCAATACAGGAAAAACAAAAATCAAAAGGTTAATAGTTTTCAGGGATAATCCGCCACATAATGGGGGAATGCCATGCGGAGCTTGCAGGGAATTTTTAATGCAATTAGATAAAGATAATAAAGACATGGAAATATTGACAGATTATGAAACAAGAACAACTATTAAATTATCAGAAGTATTACCTAATTGGTGGGAAAATAAGAGATATGATAATTAATTTATGATAATATAAAAATAAGGAGAAAATTAAATGACTGATTTAAAGAAATTACAAAAAGAAATATATCAAAATAAAGTAAATAAGGGATTTAATATAACAGATATAAATAAAGAATTTTACTTAACATATGGAGAAGTTGCAGAGGCATATGAAGCTTGGAGAAAAAAGAAAGATGATTTGGGCGAAGAATTAGCCGATGTTGCAATTTATTTATTAGGATTATCAGAGATTTTAAATATTGATTTAGAAGATGAAATACTAAAAAAAGTTTATAAAAACTCAAAAAGAGAATATAAAGTTATTGATGGTGTTAATACAAGAACAAAGGAATTTAATGAATAAACAGAGAAAATTTGAGTGAGATTATAATAGGTGTGCACGGAATTAAGAAAAGTATATTAATACTAAAAGCAGATAGTTAATTGATAATTATCTATTTTTATGATATAAGATAATAGAAAGTAAATTTCGATACAATTAAAAATAGAGAAAAGGGGAAAAGTAAATGAGTTTAGTATTAAAAAATGTATCCAAATCATTTGCTGGTAAAAAGGCAGTAGACAATATTTCCTTTAGTTTAACAAAACCAGGTGTATATGGTTTGCTTGGAACTAATGGAGCAGGGAAGACTACGACAATCAGAATGCTACTTGGAATTATAAAAAAGGATAGCGGAGAAATTACTTGGAAAGGAAAACCTGTAGATAGAAAATCTGTCAGATTTGGATATCTACCAGAAGAAAGAGGTGTATATCCAAAAACAAAAATATTTGACCAACTAATGTATTTTGCAGAATTAAAAGGAATGCAAAAAGAAGAAGCAATTAGTTCAATAAACAAATGGGCTAAGGTGCTAAAGGTGGAAGAATATTTGCAGATGCCAGCCGAAAAATTATCAAAAGGAAATCAACAAAAAATACAATTTATGACTGCAATTATACATGATCCAGAATTAGTGGTATTAGATGAGCCATTTAGTGGACTAGATCCAGTTAATACAGAAATACTAAAAAATATTATTATTAATTTAATAAAGGATGGAAAATACATAATAATGTCAGCACACCAAATGGCGACGATTGAAGAATTTTGTAGTGATATTTTAATATTGAATAAAGGTAAAACTGTATTGCAAGGAAATCTGAAAGAAATAAAAGAAAAATATCCTGCAAATAGAGTAGAAATAGATGTAAAACAAGATATTAAAAAATACATTGAAGAGCTTAATTTAGAAATAGAAACCGAAACAAACAATAACTATATTATAAAAATATCAGATGAAGAAAAAGCACATAAATTATTAAATAAACTTGTTGCAGATGGAATTAATATTGACAAATTTGAAATTAAGAAACCTACACTAAACGATATTTTTATAGAAAAGGTAGGTGAATAATAATGAGAGATATTTTTACAGTAGTGAAATTTACAATGAAAGATATGGTCAAAAGAAAATCGTTTATAATATCAACATTAATAATTTTGATTTTTATAGTAGTTGGTTTTAATGTACCAAATTTAATTAAAAGTTTTAATGGAGATAATTCTGGAGATAAATTATTAATAATAGACAGTAAAAATGTATTTGAAGGAACATTAGAAAACTTAAAACAGATGGATTTAGGCTATGAGTTTGAAATAACAAATGAAGATTTGAAATTTGAAGATGTAAAGAAAAAAATAGAAAATGAAGAAATAAAAGAAGCGATAATTATAAATCAAGAAAATGAAAAAATAAAAGTATTATATATTGTAGAAAACAAAACAACGATGAGCGAAGTGCCAGAAGGATGTATGAATGCTCTAACATCATTATACTCTAATTTAAGAATATCTAAATTAGGATTGACAGAACAACAATTACAATCGATTACTCCAAACTTTGAGTTTGACATAGAACAAACAGAGGAAAAGAGTGCGAGTGGAAATATTTTGGTAATGATGCTAATGTCGATAGTATTATTCTATGCGATATACTTTTGTGCATATCAAGTATCAAGCTCGATAACAACGGAGAAAACTTCAAAAATAATTGAAACACTTGTAACATCTACAAGCCCTAAAACAATAGTGCTTGGAAAGACAATTGGAATTGGTCTAGTTGGCTTAGCCCAGATGATATTAATAGTTGCAACAGCTTTAATAAGTGCAAAAACATTTTTAGAACCAGGAGTGTTAGATTCTGTTTTGGATATGTCTAATGTTACACCATATTTAGGAATAATGACTGCAATTTATTTTATATTAGGCTATTTGGCTTATGCTTTATTATATGCACTAACTGGCTCTACAGTAAGTAAGCCAGAAGATATACAATCTGCTAATTCTCCTGTTGCAATACTAGCAGTAATCGGATTTTATTTATCATATTTCACTATGATGAATCCAACAAGCAAGCTTAATTTATTTGCATCATTATTTCCAATATCATCACCATTTTGTATGCCATTTAGAATTATGATGGGACTTGCAAATTCTACAGATGTAATAATTTCAATCGCAATTTTAGTTGTTACAATAATTGTTATTGCTAAAGTTGCCATAAAGATATATTCAAATGCAATACTGAACTATGGTACAAAGATGAACATTAAAGATATTATAAAAATGTATAAAGAAAAACAAAGTTAGTAAAATAGTATTTACTATTTAGAACTACTTGAAATATAGTAGTTCTTTTTGTATAATTGGAACAATAAATAGTTAATTTGTGATAGTGTAAAGTAGCCTATGAAAAATATGCAACAATTTTTAGGTAAAGAATATAAAATCAGTTTATACTATCGAAAAGATGAAGGAAAAATAAAAAATGAAAGAGAAAGTAAAAGAGTTTATTGTAAAAAATTTAAAATGGATTATATTATTCATTTGCTTAATAGGATTTTTAGCAATAGCAGAAGATGTATTTAATAAAGAAATAATGAACGGAGACATAGTAGGATATAAATTAATATCAACATTTTTAATATCAGACTTTGCAACGCCAATAGCAAAATTTATTACCAACTTTGGAGGTGCAATATTTTTAACTGTATTGACTATTATTTTGTTCATACTAATAAAAAATAAAAAAATTGGTTTATCAATATTTTCTAATTTAGTAATAATTACAGCGCTAAATCAATTATTAAAAAACATATCACAAAGACCAAGACCAACAGAATATAGAATAATTGAAGAAACAGGATATAGTTTTCCTTCAGGGCATTCTATGATAAGTATGGCTTTCTATGGATATATAATATACTTAATTTATAAATATGTAACAAACAAATACATAAAATGGATTTCTATAGTATTATTAAGCATTTTAATATGTTCTATTGGAATAAGCAGAATTTATTTAGGTGTACATTATACAAGTGATGTACTAGGAGGATTTTCAATATCTATATCGTACTTGGTGATATATATAAGTGCTGTAAATAAGTTTTTAATAGAAAAATAAAAACAAACAAAATCTAAATTCTTTAACGCAATAAAGAAAGTTGTAATACAAAAAGTTGTAGGAGAAATGAACATGATGAAAAAATTGTTACAGGATAATAGTTTTTATATCCAAAACACATGAAATACCGTAGAGTGTAACAAAAATGTAATTTTCAAAAATTAATTTATATTTTAATATAAGAAAACAGAACAAATAAAGTGCTATAAATTACGAAAATTAGCAATTATAGTGCTTTTTTGTTTATATAAACAGTATAGAAGAATATTTTTAGAAAAAATAGAAAATGCTTTATTGTCATATTTGTTAAAAATAAGAGATAAAGTTGATGAATACAGAATTCAAGGAAGGAAATCTTTTAATGATGAAGAATATGAAGAAACCAAAAAAGAATATTTGCGATTATTAGAAATCTGGCAAGAAGACCACAAAGAAGATTATAAAAAAAGAAAAATAACAGCATATTATGAAAGTGAAAAAAGATTAATTGCTAGATTAAAAGAATATGTTGATGATCATTTAAGATTTACAACAGATTTCAGAATAGATTTCACAAATAACTTAGCAGAGAGAGGACTAAGAAAAATAAAAAGCAAATTAAAGGTTGCTGGAAGTTTCAGAAGTCTTCAATATGCCAAGTATTATTGTGATACAATAAGCATTATAGATACGTGTAAAAAGCAAAATGTAAAAATATTTGAAGCAATAAAAAATATTTTTATGGGAAAAAGAAAAATATTTGCATTATAAGATTACAGAAAACTAGTCGTTTGTAGTTAAATGGCTAGTTTTTTCAAAAAAGTATTATCTAGTAACTTTAATTTTATTCTAACATCAAAAAAATATTGACTTTAATTCAATAATGTGATATTTTGCATAGGTAAAAAGTATTAGGAGGTAATAATTATGGAATTAAAAGGATCAAAAACAGAGCAAAATTTAATGACGGCTTTTGCTGGAGAATCTCAGGCAAGAAATAAATATACATATTTTGCTAGTAAAGCAAAAAAAGAAGGATATGAACAAATAGCTGCAATTTTCCAAGAAACAGCTGATAATGAAAAAGAACATGCAAAAATTTGGTTTAAATTATTAAATGGTGGAGAAATTGGAACAACAGCTGAGAACTTAAATGCTGCTGCTGATGGAGAAAATTATGAATGGACAGATATGTATGCTGAATTTGCTAAAATAGCTAAAGAAGAAGGTTTTGACCATATTGCATATTTATTTGAAGAAGTTGGTAAAATTGAAAAAGAACATGAAGAAAGATATTTAAAATTATTAGAAAATGTAAAAGATGGAAAAGTGTTTGAAACAGGAGAAGTTAAAATATGGAAATGTAGAAATTGTGGACATATTGTTGTTGGAACAAAAGCTCCAGAAGTTTGCCCTGTATGTAGCCATCCAAAAGCATATTTCGAAATTAAAGCTGAAAATTATTAAAATATAGAGAAACTATTCTTATGGAAAATATAAATTAATATGGAGGAAATTTATGAAAAAAGAATTAGTAATAAAAAGATGTTCTAAATGTCAATCTTTAGTTGAAGTCCTAAAAGATTGTACTAGTGATAATTGTAGTATTAAATGTTGCGGTGAAGAAATGATAGAATTAGCTCCCAATAGTGTAGACGCATCTTTTGAAAAACATGTACCAAACTATGAAGCAATAGATAATCATATAATTGTAAAGGTTAACCATGTTATGGAGGAAGACCATTTTATAGAATGGATTGCGATGTTAGCAAATAATAAAATTATAAAGAAATTTTTATTGCCAGGTGAAGAAGCCTGTGTAATATTTCCATATGTTAAAGGAAGTAAAATTTATTCTTTTTGTAATAAACATGGACTTTGGTCAAAAGAAGTTGAATAAATATAGATAAATTAAGCTTTTTGTGTGAGATTTGTTACATAGAAATAATTGTGATAAAAATGAAAGATATTATAATTTCTAATGATATAATGTAGAAGCAGTAAAAATTTGAAGATTTACCAGATGATTGGGTTTGTCCTTTATGTGGTCTTGGAAAAGAATTATTTAAAAAAATAGAAGAATAAGAAATGATTTAAGAGTTTAGTTTAATAATGAAATTAAACTCTTTTACAATAAAATCAGGGTAAAACATATAAATACTTGGATTTTAGATACAAATTATGTATAAAGGAGAGTGATAAAAATGTTAAAAAATGCTATAGCATATATCCTGAGAAAGAGGAGTAGAACAGTTATTATATTTATTATTTTAACAATAGTTCTTTCATGCTTATACTCATGTTTAAACATAATGAAATCAATAAACAACTTAGAAAATAATTTATATAAGTTATCAAATACATCTTTATCAATAACACAAAATAACAATGAGAACTTTAAAACAAATCAATTTAAAGAAATAGAAAATATAAAAGAGATAAAAGAAACAATTCCCCAATATGATGGACTAGCAAAATCTACAAATATTAAAGCAGTAGAAGGAATGCAAATAGTCGAAAGAGACGATATTCCAGAAGAATTTAGAAATATATTTTCAATAGAAGCTACAAATGATACTGGAAAGGACAATTTATTTAATAGTGGAGTTTTTACTCTTATAAAAGGTAGACATATTGAAAAAGATGACAGAGGAAAAATTATTATACATGAAGAACTGGCACAAAAGAACAATTTAGAATTAAATGATAAAATTCGTCTTGAACTATTTGATTTAAACAATAATGAAATAAAAACAGAATATGAATTTGAGATTATTGGGATTTTTTCTGGAAAAAAACAAGAAAAATACACAGGAATGACATCAGACTTTAGTGAAAATATGGTATTTATCGATTATGAATCAAGCCAAAAAGCATTAAACAACGCAGAAAATAATAAAGTTGTAAATAAACTTGAAATATTTTCAGATAGTCCAAAAGATACAAATATAGTATTAAATAAAATTAAAGAAATAAAAATTGATTGGTCAAAATTCAATATTGAAAAAAATGATGATGTATATGAAGAAACTTTAGAATCTGTAGAAGGGATAAAACATATAATAAAGGTTATGACATATTTAATTATGACAGGAGGAATAATAGTTTTATCTTTAATATTAATTTTATGGCTAAGGGAAAGAATTTATGAAATAGGAATATTATTATCAATAGGGATAAGTAAAGCAAAAATTATAGCTCAATTTATATTTGAGTTAATATTTATATCACTACCATCTATATTAGCATCTTTATTTTTAGGAAATGTGATATTAAATCAAATAATAGGTGGATTTATCAATTCTGATAATTCTACAATAAATATTAATAATCTACTAAAAAATGATAATTTGATATCAAATATTACAGTATTTTTACAAAGTTATGGAATATTAATAGGAATTATTGTTTTATCAGTTATTATTGCAAGTGCAATGATATTAGTAAAAAAACCAAAAGAAATATTATCAAAGATAAGTTAGGAGATTGCAATGGATATATTAGAAATAAAAAATGTAACATATAATTATTCAAATTCAAGAGAGAAGATTTTGTTATCAGTAAATCAAAAGTTTGAACTTGGACAATTTTATGCAATAATAGGAAAATCAGGAGCAGGGAAGTCAACATTACTTTCATTATTAGCAGGACTAGACAAACCACAAAAGGGTCAAATTCTATTCAAAAATGAGGATATAGAGAACAAAGGGTATAGTAATCATAGAAAAAACAATATAACATTAGTTTTTCAAAATTATAATTTAATTGATTATTTAACACCAATTGAAAATGTTAGATTAGTAAATAAAAAGGCATCAGAAGATATTTTGCTAAAATTGGGACTTGATAAAAGTCAGATAAATAGAAATGTAATGAAACTATCTGGTGGTCAACAGCAAAGAGTAGCCATAGCAAGAGCATTAGCATCAGAAGCACCAATAATTCTAGCTGACGAACCTACAGGAAATCTTGATAGTGACACTGCAGGAGAAATAATAGAAATATTAAAAAAATTGGCTAAAGAGAGAAATAAATGTGTAATAGTTGTAACACATAGTAAGGAAGTTGCAAATTCTGCTGATATTATTTTAGAATTAAGTGACAAAAAATTAAGAAAGATAAGTAAAATTAATTAGGGGGGATATTGATGATAAAAAATGCTTTTGCATATGTAACAAGGAAAAGTTTAAAATCAATAATAATATTATTAGTTATTATGGCTATGTCAACACTTAGTCTGATTAGCTTGGCAATTAAAGATGCTACTAATAGAGCTTCAGAGGAAACTTTTAAAAATATAACAAATAGTTTTTCTATGGAAATAAATAGAAGAGTTAATCTTGGAACACCTAGAGGTGGAGGGAATATAAAAGGAAAAGACATAAAAAAAATAGCTGAATCTGAAGATATTTCTTCTTTTGTAAAGAGAATAAATAGTGTAGCTGATTTGGTAGATAATGATATTATAGAAACTAAAAAAACAATTGCAAATCAATCACCAGAAAGAGCAGAAAATTTTAAAAGAACAGTTATGCTAACAGGAGTTAATGATTCATCAAAAGAAAATAAATTTGTGTCAGGAGCTTACAAATTAATAGAAGGAGAACATTTGGAAGAAAATGACAAAAGTAAGATTTTAATACATAAAGACTTAGCTGAAAAAAACAATTTGAAAATTGGAGATAAAATAAAAATTAAGTCCAATTTATTTGATGCAGATAATGAAAAAGGAGCAAATGAAACACTAGAAGTAGAAATAAAAGGAATTTTCGATGGACACAATAAAAGTAGTGTAACTTCTGCACAAGAACTTTACGAAAATACATTAATAACAGATTTAGATACAGCTGCAAAAGTTTATGGAAACACTGAAGATACTGCAGTATATCAAGATGCAACATTTTTTGTAAAAGGTGATAAAAATTTGGATCAAGTCATTAAAAATATTAAAAAACTTGATATAAATTGGAACCAATACAATTTAATTAAAAGTTCAACAAATTATCCAGCACTACAACAATCAATATCTGGTATATATTCAATAGCAAACAAATTATTTGCTGGTTCATTAATATTTGCAGGTATTACAGTTTCATTATTATTACTTTTATGGATGAATGCTAGAAAAAAAGAAATAGCAATTTTTCTATCATTAGGGATATCAAAATTGAAAATTTTTGGACAATTTGTTATTGAGCTAGTATTTATATCTATTCCTGCATATATAGGATCATATTTTTTAGCTGCTTATGCAGGAAACATGATAGGAAATAATATATTAAATAAAGTTACTGGAAATATAACAAAACAAATAGCAAAGCAATCGGCATCTAGTGGACTTGGTGGAGGAGCAGAAGTAGACGGCTTTAATAAAACTCTAACAAGCTTAGATATTAATATATTACCCAAATCAATGATATACGTAATTTTATTTATGTCTTTTGTACTTATAATATCTTTAGTGATATCATCTATAAGTAGTTTAAAAAAGAGTCCAAAGGAATTGTTAATTGATACAAAGTAGAATTCAAAAAAACGGAAAAATCATAAATGCCCAGCTGTAAACGTTTGCCATGTTGGAGCATTAAGTCAAAAAGACTTTGAAGCACCAAAAATAGATTATGATAAATGTATAAAATGTGGCAAATGCTCAAATTTTTGTCCTAAAAAAGCATTAGTATTAGATAAAAAAATGCAATGTATAAAGTAGGAACAAAATAATAACTTATTTTCTTGTTTACAATTTTTTATATAATAGTATAATATTAATAAAAGGAGGAGTTTTAAATGAAAGAAAATGCAAAATTTTTAAAATGTCCAATATGTGACAATATAATAGAATTAATTGATGGAGATGTACAACATATAATTTGTTGTGGTAGAAAAATGGAAGAAATGAAAGCTAATACTACAGATGCAGCAACGGAAAAACATATACCAATATACAAAAAAGTAGAAGATGAAATAGTAGTAAGTGTTGGAGAAGTAGAACATCCAATGGAAAAGGAACATTATATAATGTGGATTGCACAAGTATCAGAAAATAGAATAACTCGTGTAAAATTATATCCAGAGCAAGCAACGGAAACTAGATTTCCATATATATCTGGTGCAACATTATATGCTTATTGCAACAAACATGGATTATGGAAAACAACAATAAAATAGTAAATAGCTATAAGTAGGGTAGATAATCATTGAAATTATCTATCTTTTATTATATAACCATAACAAAAATTAGTAAATTATATGATAAAAAATAAAACGTTAAGTTTAAGTGCTAAAAAATATTAAAATAAATATTAAGATATATCTTAATTTATTTTAATATGGAAGGAAATGAGTGAGATATTTGAAATTACTTTAGATGATTTAATAAAAGATACAGAGCCTAATATTGATAAAAATAATAACTTTTTTCTTTCATGGTGTGAATTTTTATAATTTGTGTTATAATGCTAATGTATATAAAAAAAGGAGGATATAAATGTTAGAAAATATAGAAGTTTTATACCATAGTAGTATAAGAATTAACAAAGAAAAAACAATTTATATAGATCCATTTAAAATAGATAGAAATTATAATGATGCAGATATTGTTTTTATAACACACGATCATTATGACCATTATTCTGAAGAAGATATAGATAAGGTTATAAATGAAAACACAACTATTATAATACCAGATGAATTATTAACAAAACTATTAAGAAAAGGCATAAATAAAAATGCAATTATTACAGTAGAGCCAAATAAAAATTATATGGTGCAAGGAATTAAATTTGAAACAATATCAGCTTATAATACAAATAAAACATTTCATCCAAAAGAAAATGGTTGGGTTGGTTATATTATTATAATAAATGGTATTAGATATTATATTGCAGGAGATACAGACATTACAGAAGAAAATAAACAAGTAAAGTGTGATGTGGCTTTTGTTCCAGTTGGAGGAACATATACAATGGATTTTAAAGAAGCAGCAAGTTTAATAAATGAAATAAAACCTAAAATAGCAATTCCAATTCATTATGGTAGTATAGTTGGAACAGAGCAAGATGCAATAGATTTTATAAGATTATTACATCCAGAAATAAAAGGTATAATTTTAATGAAAAAATAAATGAAAGAAGGAACAAATAGTGCAATTTTCAAGCAAAGATATTCAATTATTTAATGAATCAGGAATACATGTAGAAGATAAAAATTATACAAATGATGAAGTTGAAAGATTAAAAATTAAAGTAACAGATTTTATTGTCAGTCAAAGTACAAAAGATATTGATAAATATAGTAAAAAATTTAGTAGTTTATTATGAGGACAAGATATGAATAAAGAAGAAATAATAAAATATTGTTTAACATTAGAAAATACATATAAGGATTGTCCATTTTCAGATGACTTTGAATCTGTAACAATGAAACATTGTAAAAATAAAAAATGGTTTGCGTTATTAATGAATGTAAATAATAAGTTATACCTTAATGTTAAGACAGATCCAAATTATTCTGATATATTGAGAAATACTTATGATTATATAATACCTGCTTATCATATGAATAAAGAACATTGGAATACAATTATTATAGATGAAAAGGTGGACGAGGATTTAGTAAAAGAATTGATAGAACAAAGTTATCAATTGACAAAGTAAAGATAAATGCAAATAGTAAGTTGAAAGAGAGTTATATAAAAGATAAGAAATAGTATTAGAAAGAAGGGAAAGAATATGTGTACAGCAGCAACTTATTATACATCTTGCTGTAATGTAAATAAGGGAATTTATTATTATACAACATATGATAATCATCAAATAACAGCAGTTGATATGCACAAAGAAAATCTAGATAGTAATGTACTTATTCGTTATCCTTTGATAAAGGAAGAACAGATAAGAACTCAAAATTAATGTTTATTTATAAAGAAGATAAAAGTATTACATATAAAAATGAATTAGTATGAGGAGAAAAAATATGTGGATGGCAGTAAAAAGAGGAATTGTTGTAGCAATAGGTTTATTAATACAAATTCTATTAACATTATTTATATATTTAAAATTTGGAGAATTTATAAGTATTATTCAAGTAGTTTATGGTTTACTTAGTATTATAATTGTTTTAATGATTATCAAGTATAGTAAAAGATTAAGTTGCGATTTAATATGGATATTACTGATTATGCTTTTTCCATTAATTGGAACACTTCTATATATCATACTTAGTAATAATATGAAAAGAAGTAAAGTTTTAAAGAATATTAATGAAAATATAGAAAATGGTCAAAAATACTTAATACAAGATGAATTTATAAAAAAAGAAATCGATACTAAAAATTTAGGACAATTAAAATATATAAGTGAATTTGCAGGATTTCCTGTAACGAAAAACAATGAGATAAACTATTATTCTCTTGGTGATGACGTTTATCCTGTTATGTTAGAAGAACTAAAAAAAGCCAAAAAATTTATTTTTATAGAATATTTCATTATTAATAATGGTACTATGTGGCAAGAAATTTTAGATATATTAAAAGAAAAAGCAAATTCAGGACTAGATGTAAGAGTATTATATGATGATATGGGTTCTTTTGCTATGCTACCTAGTAATTATCCAAAATTACTGGGAAAATATGGAATAAAATGTATGCAATTTAATAAATTATCGCCATTTGCAGGTATTATTATGAATAATAGAGATCATAGAAAAATGATGATAATTGATGGACATACTGCTTTTTCTGGTGGAATTAATATTTCAGATGAATATATAAATATAAATAGTAAATTAGGAGTATGGAAAGATAATGGAATTAGGATAAAAGGTGAAGCTGTTTGGAATTTTACTGTTATGTTTCTAGAAATGTGGAATTCATTTAAAAAAGAAGATAATGATTATAATAAATACAAATATAATTTTACTGAAAAGTATAAGGAAAATGGTTTCGTTGTACCTTATGGGGAAAGTCCATTAGATGATGTTATAACCGGCGAAGATATTTATCTAAATATTATCAATCAAGCGAAAAAGTATGTTTATATTTATACACCTTATTTAATTATTGATACAGATATGATAAATAGTTTAATCTTAGCTGCAAGAAGAGGAGTAGATGTCAGAATTGTTGTTCCTGGAATACCCGATAAAAAAATTGTATATGATTTAACCTCTTCTTATTTTTATACATTAATTAAAGGTGGAGTAAAAATTTATACTTATACGAATGGTTTTGTACATAGCAAAGTATTTTTATCCGATGATGAAATAGCAACTGTAGGAACAATAAACTTAGATTATAGAAGTTTATATTTACATTTTGAATGTGGTATTTATATGAAGGATACAAATGTAATAAAAGATATCAAAAAAGATTTTGAGGATTCCTTTAAAGAATCACATAAAGTAGATGAAAAAGAAGCAAAAAATGGTTTATTTAAAGGACTATGGCAAGCTATTTTAAGATTATTTGCTCCAATGATGTAAACGATATAATAAAATTAGATAAATAGAAAATTATAATTTGTTGAGAAAGCCGTTAAAATGATTTGCTTTTTTCATGATATAATATATGGTGTAAACAAAGCAAAAAATAGTAATTTGTAGGGAGGTAATTTATGATAGGAATTTTTGGATTATTGTTAATAGCTATGGTTTTGGTTGTAAAGTTTTGTAATAAAACATTAAAAATAGTATTATCTATTATAATTATTTTAGCAACAATATATAGTGTTATGATTTCTATTGATATAAACAGAGTAGAAAGTTTTAGAGAGCCTATTTTTGCAGTAGTTAAGCAAGAAAATGATTTAACTACAAAAACAATAATGTATCAAGGCTTAGGCTATGAAGTTGAACTTGTTAAAGATGTAACAAATAACAAGATAATACAAGTAGAGATGTATATGTTTAATAAATGTATAGCTGGAGCAATAGAATAATCAGTAATACAAATTACAATAGATAGGGCAGGTAATTAGTTGAAAATTATCTGTCCTTTGTGTTATAATGCAAACAATAATTAGAAAGTTATCGTTGAGAAAGAAGTGTTGATATATGAAGAAAAAAATAAGTTTAATGGCAAGTATGGTATTATATTTGATTGCTATAATTATTTTAATATATTATTTTAGTTTAGAGTTTAATGAATTATTACGTTTAAGTCCAACTGGAAGAATAGTATTATTACTATTAAGTTGTCTTATTATGTATTTTGGTGGATTAGCTTTAACTAAATATATAGATGAAAAATATAAGAATAAAGTTTTAAAAATAAATATAGGTATATGGTTTATTTTATATATTATATTGTTATCAACACTTACTTTATTTGATGATTATTTTTTTAGAGGAGATTTTAATATATTAAATTGGAATAGTGAGTTGTTTAAAAACTATATGTCTAACTCATTTAATTTAATTCCATTTAAAACAATTTTTGGTTACATTACAAAATTTATTAGTGGAGATATTGCACCATATATATTTATATATAATATTCTAGGAAATGCAGTTGCTTTAATGCCTTTTGCCTTTTTCTTACCAATATTATTTGAAAAACAAAAGAAATTAAAAAACTTTTTACTAACAATGATTTGTATAGTTGTGGGTATTGAACTATTGCAATTTATTACAATATCTGGTTGCTGTGATATTGATGATGTGATTCTAAATGTATTAGGTTCATTAATTATGTTTGTAATATTGCGAATATCATCTATAAACAAATTTTTAAGAAACATAGTCCTTTTAGAAAAAAATAAAATTGATTATAAAGATTTAATAAAAAAGATTATTATTATTTTAATACCAATTATCTGTATTATTGGAGTTGTTTTTATAAGTGAAAATAAGTATATAGATAAAAATAGTCAAACTTTTACACACTTAAAGATAATAGATAAAACAAAAGAAGAAAATATTACATGTAATACTGCATTAGAACAATTTTATGAAGATAAAGAATATATATATTATTTTCCTTGCGAAAAAAGTAAATATGTAATAGTTATATATTCTAATGGTTATCAAGAAACTGTAAAATCATCTTTAGAATATGGAGATATAACTATTGAAGATTTAGAAAAAAATAACATAGAATTTATCAAACAGAAGAAAGATATGAGTAATTGACAAATTACAATTAGTAAGTTATCGCTTACTTTAATATGTATTTATTAGTAGTAATAGGAGAACAAAGTATATGTTACCAACAATAAAATCAGACAGTATTTATCCATTACCCAATGATGTAGCAATATTTAATATTAACATAGTAGATATAATATTTTTAATAGGAATTATATGCCTAATAATAAAAAGAAAATCTATTTTTAATGCAAATAATGATGTATTGGATAAATACAATAGTAATAAAATAAAGGGACTATTGGCATTATTGATAATAATACACCACTTGTCTATTTATATAAAAGACACAATTCTACTTAAAGTATTTACAGTAGTAGGAGTTATTGCAGTTTCAGCATTTTTCTTTTATTCAGGATATGGACTAATGACAAGCTATCTAAAAAAAGAAAATTATCTAAAAGACTTTTTGAATAAAAGAATAATGAAAATAGTTATACCAAATATAATAGCAATTATATTTACTATTTTAGTATATCTATTAACTGGACAATTAACACCTAGAAAAATTTTTAATTCTTTAGTTGAAGGAGAGCCAGTTGTAAGATTTTCGTGGTATATGTTAGCAATTATTAGTTTATATGTAGTTTTTTATTTATCAGCCAAGTTTCTAAAAAAGAAAAAAATGATAAATATTGCAGTATTTGGTGGAACTATTTTATATTGCATAGTTGTTAATAATATTTTAGGCTTTAATAATTGGTGGGTTAATTCTTGTTTTGCATTTTTTATAGGTATATATTGGGCAAGTTATAAAGAAAAATATGCAATAACATTAAAAGACAAAAATAAAATAATTAGATATGCAATTATGCTTTCAATTATATTATTTGCAATAATAGGGATTCAATTCCTCACAAGTGGATATGCCATTATGGATATAATAAACGATACAGATCTATCAGACGATATAATGAGAGAGCCTATTCCTGTTATAAATATGAATATTATTTGTATAGCATTACTTTTTGTATTGTTTACTATATTAGAAAAAGTGAGATTTAATGATAAGGTATTTACTTTTTTGGGGAATATATCTTTTGAAATTTATTTATATCATGGATTAGTTATGTATTTATTGAGAAATCCTCGCTTTTATTGTAGAGTTGATTATTTATATGCTATTCTAGTAATTGGATTAAGCATAATATTAGCTAAACTTATGAATATAGCAAACAATAAAATATATAATTTCTATTTGAATAAAGTTGAGAAAGAGTCATGTTAATGATAGCGAAAAATTACAATTTTATAGTAATAAAAATCTCCGAAAGATTACACTTTCAGAGATTTTTTCATATATTAGGAAAGTTATACAACTTTCCTAATATATAAAATTACATTGCACAGAAAATTTATTTTATAAATTTTCGCGCACGAACAAATTTACTGAAAATTTCAATTTTTTTGAGTATAATAAAAAGTAGAGTTAAGACTGAAAATTGAAAATTTTCAGATTTGTTATTTATTTTATAATTGCATCATTTGCAGTAAATCCTTCAAGAGAATTTTCTTTTACTTGAATACAAATGTAAGAAATTGCATTGTTTTTGTTAGCAAAAAATTGTCTTTCTGCTACTGGAGATATTCTTACCCAATCACCAGTAACTAAATTAACTTCTTCGTTGTCAATAATAGCTTTGCCAGAACCACTTATAACATAATAAATTTCTTCATTTTGTTTATGAGAATGAATAAAAGGTACACTTTCTCCTGCTCCAATAGTGTTGATGCTAATTTCAGCACCTGTTAAACCTAATTTTTCGTGTAATTCAACTCTAGGTGCACTTTCTGAACTTACTTTCATAAAATTTGACATTTTAAATTCCTCCTTAAATATTAGTATAACGAATTTATATCAAAGTACATACAATAAAACAAGTACGCACTTTAAAGTAACTACTTGTCAAATTAATAATATGTGATACAATATCAATAAATTAGTAAGGAGTATCAAAATGAGAAATATAAATGAATTACCAGAATGTCCTGTTGCAACTACAATATCTTTAGTAGGAAATAAGTGGAAATTGTTGATAATAAGAAATTTAACAAAAAGAACATGGAGATTTAATGAGTTGCAAAAGTCATTGAATGGAATATCACAAAAAGTATTAACAGATAGTTTAAGGCAATTAGAAAGTGATGGTATTATTTTTAGAAAGGATTATCATACGAATCCACCAAAAGTTGAATATGGAATGACTGATTTAGGATTAGAATTAAGTAAAATGTTAGATATAATGGCTTCATTTGGTGAATTTTACAAATCAAAATTATAATAAATTTAAGGAGAAAGAAAATTGCAATGTATTAAAGATACAATAAAAAATATAAATATAGTAATTGGATGTAGTATAGGATGTTCGTATTGCTATGCAAGAATGAATAATAATAGATTTCATACTATTGATGATTTTAATAAGCCTGTATTTTTTGAAAATAAATTGAAAATGCTTGATAATAAAAGGCATACGGCATATTTACTAACTGGACAAAGTGATTTATCAGGTTGGAATGAAGAATGGAAAGATAAAGTTTTTTCTAAAATGAAAGAAAATGAAAACACGCAATACATTTTTTTAACTAAAAGACCTGAAAATATTAAATTAAAAGAAACTCCTGATAATGGTTGGTTTGGTGTAACAGTTACTTCTTCAAAAGAAAAGACAAGAATTGATTATTTAAGAAATAATATCAAAGCAAAGCATTACCATATTACTTTTGAGCCTATGTTTGATGATGTAGGAAAATTAGATTTAAGTAATATTTCTTGGATTGTAATAGGTACTGAAACAGGTAATAGAAAAGGGAAAATATCATCAAAAAGAGAATGGGTATTTAACATTTACAATCAAGCAAAAGAGAAAAATATACCTGTATTTATGAAAGAAGATTTATTAGGAATTTTAAAAGAAGATGAGTTTGTTCAAGAATTTCCTAAAGAATTTGGAGGAATAGAATGATAGATTTAAAAAAAGTTGTAATTAAAGAAAAGAAAGTTGATACAATTCTTACAAAATCAAACTTGCCAATAGCAGGATATTCAATAAATCCTTATGTTGGTTGCCCTTTTGGTTGTGAATATTGTTATGCTACATTTATGAAAAGATTTACAGGACATAAAGAAGATTGGGGAATGTTTTTAGATGTTAAGATGTGGGATAAAATAAAAAATCCTGAAAAATATAAATGTAAAACAATGATAGTAGGATCTGTAACAGATGGATATAATTATTTTGAAGCAAAATATAAAAGAACAAGAGCATTTTTAGAAGAAATGCAAGGAAGTGGAATAAATTTAATTATAACAACAAAATCTAATTTAGTTACAAGAGATATTGACTTGATAAAAACATATCCTAATCCATTGGTTGCTTGGTCAATAAATACATTAGATGAAGAATTTAAGAAAGATATGGATTCAGCACCAACAATAAAATCAAGAATTGAAGCAATGAAACAAGTTCACGATGCAGGAATAAGAACAACTTGTTTTATTTCTCCAATATTTCCTGGTATTACTGATGTATTTACTATAATAGAAGAAATAAAAGACTTTTGCGACTATATATGGCTTGAAAACTTGAATTTAAGAGGTACATTTAAGCCTACTATAATAAATTATATAAAAGAAAAACACCCTGAATTAAATGATTTGTATAATAAGATTTATACTAAAAAAGATATGTCTTATTGGGAAGGGTTAGATAAAAAAGTACAAGAGTATGCAGATAAAAATGGATTTATGTATGTTATAGATGAAGAACCATTTTTAAAAAATCCTACTGGAAAACCTATAATAATAAACTATTTTTATCACGAAAAAATAAGACAATTATCAAAGAATAAATAGTAAGTTTTTGTTATGATTGGAGGAAAAAATTTATGACAGAAAAAGCAAAAATGTTAAATGGAGAATTGTATGATTCAAGTGATAAACAATTAGTAGATGAATTAATAAAAGCTAAAAAACTTTGTAATCAATATAATAATTTATGTATTGAAGATATAGAAAAAGGAAATGAAATTATAAAGAAACTTTTTTCAAAAACTGGAAATGAATTTATGATAATGCCAAATTTTTATTGTGATTATGGATTTAATATAGAAATTGGAGAAAAGTTTTATTCAAATCATAATTTAGTAATATTAGATGCCAACAAAGTAGAATTTGGAGATAATGTTTTTATTGGACCTAATTGTGGATTTTATACTTCAGGGCATCCTTTAGATTATCAAACAAGAAATAAAGGATTAGAATATGCAAAACCAATTAAAGTTGGAAGCAATGTTTGGATAGGCGGAAATGTCTGTGTTATGCCAGGAGTAACAATAGGAGATAATGTTGTAATAGGCGCAGGAAGTGTTGTAAATAAGGATATTCCTTCAAATTGTGTTGCAGTTGGAAATCCTTGTAAAGTTATAAAAGAAATATAATATAAAAATAGTAATTTGTAGAGATGATTGGAGAAATATAAAATGACTTATAAATATATGTATCAAACTCCAGAAAACTTTTCAAATATGATTATGAATAGTGATGGAGAATATTTAACAGGTTTATGGTTTGAAGATTCAAGAGATTCTTTTAAACATATAATAAACTGCGAGGAAAAAGATTTAGAAATATTTAAAGAAACAAGTAAATGGCTAGATATTTATTTTAGTGGTAGAAATCCTAATTTTACACCGAAATATAAAATAAAAAACTTAACACCGTTTAGACAAGAAGTAACAGATATAATGAACTCTATTGAATATGGAGAGGTGGTAACATACAAAGATATATCAAAAATAATTGCTGAAAAAAGAGGAATAAAAATAATGTCATCACAAGCAGTTGGTGGAGCAGTTGGTTGGAATCCTATTTGCATTATAATTCCTTGCCATAGAGTAGTTGGAATAAATGGAAGTCTGACAGGATATGGTGGAGGAATAAAAAACAAAATAGAATTATTAAAACTAGAAGGAAACGATATAAGCAAATACCATGTTCCAAAACGAGGTACTGCATTATGATAAGGTGCAAATGGTGTAATTTAAAAAATGAAAAATATATAGAATATCACGATAAAGAATGGTGTAAATCTAACTTTGAAGATAAATATTTATTTGAAATGCTAATACTAGAATCTTTTCAAGCAGGGCTTTCTTGGGAATGTGTTTTAAATAAAAGGGAGGATTTTAGAAAAGCATTTGATAATTTTGATATAGAGAAGATATGTAATTACAATGATGAAAAAATTCACGAATTATTAAAAAATGAAAAAATTATAAGAAATAAACTGAAAATAAATGCTACTATAAATAATAGTAAAATTTTTAAGAAAATACAAAATGAATATGGTACATTCCATAACTATTCAAAGACTTTTACCAATGATGTAATTATTTATGAAATAGATAAAACGACAAATCAATTATCAGATGATTTGTCAAAAGATTTACAAAAAAGAGGAATGAAATTTGTGGGAAGTACAATTATATATTCTTATTTACAAGCGATAGGAATTATTTACTCTCACGATAAAGAATGCTTTATGTATAAGAATAATTAGAGCGAAAAATTACAATTTAGTAATTAGTTAGAAAAATAGTAATTTGTCGTGATAATAAGAGATAAGAATAAAGGCAGCTTAATGCTGTCTTTTAATTATAGCTTTCTATATATAAAGCTTTTGCGATATAAGGAGTTATTTCTTTAAATTTATACCAACCTGAACTTTTGCTATCATTTTTTCCACCATTTGGATTAGAAATATATACCATGTCATTATCATCAGTTGCCAGTAAAACCATATAATGTGATGCAGTAGTCCAACGATTATCGTGTGGCTGATTCCATAAACAAATTAAAATAGGTCGGTTTGTTTCTAAATGCTCTTGCAATTTTTCTTTAGATAAATGAACACTATCATAGTAAAAATCTGTATTTTTAATATTAAATGTATTAGATAACTCTTTTGAAAGTATGTCATAATTTAATTTAGGATAATATTGTTGTCTAAGATCTTCTGGAGTATAATTTTTATTATATCCACTTAAAATAGTTGCAAGTGCAGTGATGCCACAGCCATTTTCTGCCATAGTACCACCCCAATATTGATTATTACTCCAAGAAGCATCACTATTTTGTTTATACTCAATATATGTCTTTTTATGATTTTCAATAGTTGTAAATGTAGTAAAATAGCCATCTTTATTTTTTACTTTTTCTTGACCAATTCCAGAATAATTTTTATTTATATCTTGCTTTATTGTTTTATATTCTGAAGTATTAGTTATTTTAGAAACAAATTTATTTAATCTATAAGAGATATTATTAAACGAGATATTTCTAAAAAATATAAACATTCCCAAAATTATTATTAATAACATTAATATTTTTCTTTTCTTCATTTTACTTTCTCCTTTTTCTTTTAATATATTTCTAGTATAAAACTCAGAATAAAAATAAGTTTTAAGAAATAATTAAATAAATCTTAACATTTCCTTAAAAGCAATAAGAGTGTTGGAAATATTAAAAAATTATGATAAAATATTGAAACAGAAATGAGGGGGAAAAATGAATATTTTAGTATTAGATGATGAAAAAGAAATTGCAGATTTGGTGGAAGTTTATCTGAAGAATGAAAACTATAATGTTTTTAAATTTTATGATTCTAAAGAAGCACTAAAATGTATCGAAAATCAAAAATTAGATTTTGCAATTTTAGATGTAATGATAAAAGATGTAGATGGATTTGAAATATGTAAAAAGATAAGAGATAAAGGACTAAACTTTCCAGTAATAATGCTAACTGCCAAAATTGAAGATAAAGATAAAATACAAGGACTAACTTTAGGAGCAGATGACTATATTACAAAACCATTTAATCCATTGGAATTAATCGCAAGAGTAAAGTCCGCCTATAGAAGATATACAAAATATAACGAAAAAAATGAAGAAAATATTATCTATATAAATGGATTAGAAATAGATCAAGACAAACACATTTGTAAATTATACGATAAACAAATTGAATTAACACCTATGGAATTTGATATATTATTATATTTGGCACAAAAAAGAGGAAATGTAGTAAGTTCAGAAGAATTATTTGAAAAAGTATGGAAAGAAAAATATTTAGAAAATAATAATACAGTAATGGTACATATCAGAAGAATACGAGAAAAATTAAATGAAGATACAAAAAAACCAAAATTTATAAAAACAGTATGGGGAGTTGGATATAAAATTGAAAAATGAGGAATTTATAAAATTAAAAAATAGTATAGCAAGAAAATCTGTCATAAAAATATTATTATATAGTTTAGGTGCGATTATATTATTTTCAGTATTAATAGATGGAGTGTATAATGATGAACTAGCAGACAGTTTAGCAAGTGTAAATAGAGATATATACTATTGGTGCGTAGCAAATAAGATAATCTTACTTGGAATTACATATTTAGTAATATTTGCAATTATATCTTTTTTTGTTATCAGAAATACAAGTAATAATATGGTAGAAATAATAAAAGCTATGGATCAGATAATAAAAGAACCAGAGAAGGAAGTAAAGTTATCAAATGATTTAATACTATTAGAAAGCAAATTGAACAATATAAGAGTTGATTTGGTGTCAAATCAAAATAAGGCAAAAGAAGCATTGCAAAAAAAGAATGACTTAATAATGTATATGGCACATGATTTAAAAACACCACTCACATCAATTATAGGATATTTAACTTTGCTTACTGATGAAAAAGAAATACCTGAAAATTTGCAAAAGAAATATATGGATATAGCATTAAAAAAATCTTTAAGATTAGAAGAACTTACAAATCAATTTTTTGATATTACAAGATATAATTTACAATCAATGCCTATTACTAAACAAAATATAGATTTGGTATTTTTGTTAGAACAGCTTGTAGAAGAATCTTATCCAATGTTACAAGAAAAAAAGTTAGAATGTATTTTAAATAAGCCGAAAGCTATTCAATTTATGGGAGATGGAGATAAGTTAGCAAGAGCATTTGGAAATTTATTAAAGAATGCTATTAATTATAGTTATCTAAATACAACTATAAAAATAGATATAAAAGAATATGAAGATAAAATAGAAATTGTATTTAAAAATAAAGGAGATAAAATTCCAGAATACAAATTGAAAAAAATATTTGATAAATTCTATAGAGCAGATGAATCAAGAACATCTAGCACAGGGGGAGCAGGATTAGGACTTGCAATTACAAAGCAAATTATTGAACTACATAATGGAAAAATTTATGCTAAAAATGACAATGAATTTATTGAGTTTTATATAGAATTAAGTAAATGAGGTAAAAATGAAAAAGAAAAAATTTATTATTTTAATAATAATAATATGTGCAGGTTTGATAATATGGTATTTTAATACATTTACAATTAAAACTAATTATGAAATAATAGAAAGTGAAAAAATAGTAGATGAAATAACCATAATTCAAATATCAGATTTGCATGGAAGTTCATTTGGAAGAAATAACAAAGAACTTATTAAAAAAATAGAAAAAGAAAAACCTGATATTATTTGTGTAACAGGAGATATGTATACAGCAAAAGATGAAAAAGGCAAACAAATAGCTTTAAAGCTACTCAAAGAACTAGCAAAATCATATAAAGTATATTTTGTAAATGGAGAACATGATTGTGATGAAAAATTCATACAAAATTTAAAAGATAACGAAGTAAATGTTCTAGATTATAAAAAAGAAACAATAGCCATAAAAAATACAAAAATAAATTTATATGGTATAACAAATCAGTACTATTCAGCAACTTTTGATTTGAAAAATGCTTTTGAAATTAATAAAGAAGAGTACAACATTTTATTAGCACATATTTCAAACTTTGAAGAATTTGAACAATTTGGAATTGATTTATCATTATGTGGAGATACACATGGAGGACAAGTTAGACTTCCATTTTTAGGTGCAATAATAAATAGAGGAATATGGTTTCCAGAAATAGTACAAAAAGGATTAAATGTAGAAACAAATTATATTAAAGGATTATATAGTATAAATAATTCTTATTTATATGTATCAAGTGGACTTGGGAATTATCCAATCAGTATAAGGCTATTTAATAGACCAGAGATTGCAGTTATAAAATTAAGATGATTAACAAACATCCTATATTGTATTCTACATCTATGGTAAAGACAAAATTTATAAAATATACTATCCTTATTGTAGGAGGTAATTATTATGGATCAAGTAAAAATAGGAAAATTTATTGCACAATGTAGAAATGAAAAAAATATAACACAAGAAGAACTAGGAGAAAAATTAGGTGTAACTAATAAAACAATTTCAAGATGGGAAAACGGGCATTATCTACCAGATATTGAAATGATGCAATTATTAAGTAAAGAATTTAGTATTAGTATAAATGAACTAATTTCAGGAGAAAAGATAAATGATTTAGATTATAAAGAAAAAGCAGAAGAAAATTTAATTGTTGCATTAGAGAATAGTACATTTACTATAAAGGAAAAAATAGAGTTTCATAAAAAGAAATGGTTAAAAGAGCATATATTCGATATTGTTCTATGTATAATTGCTTGGCTAGTAGTTATCGTTGCATTAAAATTACAAAATGCAGAAGGTTATTTAATAGGAACTATATCTGGAATATTAGCAGTTTTTTTCTATGTAGTAAGATATAATCAAATGATGATATATGTTGAAGATAGAGTATATAAGAAAATTGAAAAATAAGTATAGTTGATAACTATAAATTACAATTTAGTAAGTTGTAGGGGAGATTAAAAAATGAAAGATGGAAAAATACCAAATCCAAATAAAATACACCCAATAGTTGGATATAATAAAGAAATATATGTAAAACCTACTATAAAAAATAAAAATATTATAGTTGGAGATTTTACTTATATTGCAGATACAGAGTTTGAAAGTCATGTAACACATCACTACGAATTTAATAATGATAAATTGATTATAGGAAAGTTTTGTCAAATAGCTTCAGGAGTTGAATTTGTAATGAATGGTGCTAATCATCAAATGAATGCAGTAACAACATTTCCTTTTTATACATTGGAAGGTTGGGAGCAAGTTCCACCTACACAAAATGACTTACCTATTAAAGGAGATACAGTTATTGGAAATGATGTATGGATAGGACAGAATGCAACAATAATGCCAGGAGTTCATATTGGAAATGGTGCAATAATTGGTGCTAATTCTGTTGTAGCAAAAGATATTCCACCATATCATATTGCAGTTGGAAATCCTTGTAATGTGATTAAAAAGAGATTTGATGATGAACTAATTGAGGTAATGGAAAAATTAAAATGGTGGGATAAAAGTATAGAAGAAATAAACAATTTAATTCCGATACTAACTTCGAGTGATTTAGAAAAAGTAAAGGAAGAATTATCAAAATTAGTATAAATACAAATTACAATAAGTTGGGTAGATAACCAGTTGAAATTATCTACCTTTTATTATATAATCGTAACAAGAATTAGTAATTTGCCGATAATCATTTTTTGAACAAAAGTTGTAACTTTTTTAAAATAT